>Ga0065707_10000615_pt1 | contig 17193 bp, 17 predicted proteins | sample SwiRhicommuniRL3_FD_59094 | JGI IMG/M metagenome (GOLD analysis project Ga0065707, IMG submission 59094) | Switchgrass rhizosphere bacterial communities from Rose Lake, Michigan, USA - RL3 v2 (version 2) | ecosystem: Host-associated > Plants > Roots > Rhizosphere > Soil | place: East Lansing...
GTCTTGCTGGTGGAATGCTTGGAGAGATCACCTGGTTGATAAAACTTGCTGAAGATAATATCCTGTGAGGCAGGGTCCACGCCTACGCCGGTATCACTTACAACAATTTCGACGCCACCATGAGGGAGTTCCGCGCTGTGAGTGGGCAGCACACGGGCCGCGACCGTAATCCTGCCATCGTTGGGCGTGAATTTTATGGCGTTCGTCAATAAATGCTGAAAGAGTTTTTTTAACAGGTTGGGGTCTGCCTTCGCCAATGGAAGTGCGGGGATATTGATCATCAGTGTCTGTTTGCGCTCGATAAACGATTTTTCCAGATCATCGCTGACTTCCTTGATCAAACTGGCCGTATCAACAGGTGTCAGGTTGAGCTGCAACGTGCGAGTGTCGATCTGGGCAATGTCGAACATCGAGTCCATGATCTCGTGCAAACGGCGTGTCCCTTTTGAAATGCTTTTGAGCATTTCGTTCACCGCAGGTGGAAGAGTATGATCTTCGATCAACATTTCGGTATAACCAATGATCGTGGTTAAGGGTGTGCGAAGTTCATGGGAGGCAATGCTGATGAAATCAGACTTAGTCTGGTCGAGGCGCTCGAGATCGCGGTTGGCCCGGTCGAGGGCGCGATAGGCTTGTCGCAGTTCGGTGTTGAGCTGGACCAGGTTTTCGACCAGACGTGCATTTTCAAGCGCGACCGCCGTCTGGTTGGCGAGAGCCGAGAGTGTGACCAGATCATCCTCTGAATATCGTTTGCCGCTGATCTTTGCGCCGAGAGCCAGCAACCCGATCCATTCGCGTTTGCTAAAGATGGGGAGATAGACTTCCGCCTCNAGGTGATTGAACCACTCACGCTCGGAGGAAGAAACNGANCGNTAGGCNGGGAGCAGGTCGAGGTCATATTGCAGGAGAGGACGCTGTTCCTGCACGAGATGTTTGACAACGGGATGTTCACTGGTGAGCGTAACGATCTTCACCTGACGTTCCCCCTGATTGCGTACCGCGCGCAGACGATACGCTTTTTGCGCATCACTCGTAAGTTCCGAGTCGACCAGGAACAAAAAGCCGCGCGAAATATCCATGGCCTCGATGATGAGTCCCACCGCGACATTCGCCAGCCTCTGCATGTCGAGGATGTTGCTGATCTGTTCGCTATAAGCATGGAGGGTGCGGCTCGGATGGAATTCCTGAATGTTCAACCAGCGGTTTACCCAGCGACGGATCAGTGAAAGTAGAGGGGTAAAAATAAACGAAAGCAGCAACGCGATGCCCGCGCCGACCAGGAGTGGATTGAAATTTGGCCATGCCTTGAACACGGTCTGCGACGCGGAAAAGCCGGCTACGTAAAATGCGACGATGACCATGGTTGTAATAATATAAGTCATCACGCGCCGCGATACTTCAACGAGGTCCGGTGGGTCGTGCGTGACGACAATAAATGTCGCCAAGCTGATGGCTGCCAGCCGGATCGGGTTCCCTGGCAAGGGAATGCCGCTCAGGATCAATACGTCATTGATGGCGATCAGAAGAAAGACGGGTGTCCAATAATTTAATCGGTTGCGCAGTAAGGGCTGGCGTGAACGTGCATACGCGGAACGAACGTTAATAACGGAACCAAGCATGAATATAAGCCAGCCCAGCATGGCCCAGACGGGAGCAAGTCGCTCGAGTGTGAGCGAGTAGCGACCGTTTGTCCAAATCACATCATTTAGGCCAAGCGTATTGAGGAGGATCAGGACAAAACCCACAATCCAGACGGCGCCTACGATCAGCCAGGGGCGCAGGTTTCGACGTACGAAAGCAATCACGGTCAGCGTAAGTAAAAATGCGAGTATCAGCGCTCCATAGGCTTGAAAATCATTCGCTATTTGTCGTGAAGCAATATAGAGCCTATCCCCGCGCCACAACCCTTCCGCGATCTCCAGCAGCAAGCCAATCAACACATATCCACCCAAAAACATGGTAGTTGTTTCGTGTCCCTCATGCCGCTGGATTAACGTAAAAAGCAGAGGCAGATAAAGCGCTGCCAAAACCAGGTGTAATATCAGGGTAAGATCTTGAACAGACATTGCCGGAAAGTATACTCGAATTCATTTAACACTGTTATTATTGTCATATGCTTATCACAAAAACCTCCCGCGATACTTATCAATTCAGCTCAGATTTCTTCCGTCCGGATGGAGGCGTCAGCTTTGCGGACTTCGCTTCCGCTCGAAAGTTTGCCTCCGAAATGTCAGCGCATCGGACTCAGCCGGTACCGGCCTCCGATATCTACGCCATGCAGCTCATCGATGAGGCATTGCGCCTCCTTGTGAAGCGTTATGCTCCGCCCGAGGTGATGAGTACAGCGGTCTCCCATCTGGATGAAAGTCTTGGCAGGGATTCCGTCACGACAACGCAGAAAAAATTCGTGTCGGAGTTTCCACCCGAAGATGTCTATCGCGGCGAGGAAAAAGTCGAAGAGTATCTCACCAAACTCACCAATGGGCATATCAAGACGGTTGAAGAATTGATCTATGTCTTTACCCATAATGCGAATCCGGCGGTGAATCCACTGCTCGATTTAGTGGATGACGAACCGCTCGAGCCGACCGCCTACAAAAGTTTGATCGCCTCCCTGAATACCTTCTTTGCAAAGATTGCGAAGGAAAACGCGGGAAAACAGGCCGGGACAGAGTCTTTGTTCGATATTCTGCGCGGCCCGGCGGAAGCCTCTCCCTATTCGCTGGAAGGTCAACTGCAATTCATTCTCGACAAATGGGGTCATCTGCTGGACGAAAAATTCGTCACGCGCATCACACGCGGCATGGATTTTTTGCGCGAAGAAGTTATCCGCCGGCATGGACACGGTGATTTCAAACCCGACGTGCCACTGCAAACGTTTGGCGGCGGAGAATATCAGGAATATGAACGCTATAGTCCGGATAAGGAATGGATGCCGCGGCTCGTGTTGCTCGCTAAAAATTCCTACGTCTGGCTCGAACAGCTTTCCCGGAAATATCAGCGCTGGATCAAGACCCTCGACCAAATTCCCGATGAAGAACTTGATCTGTTGCGCGATCGCGGTTTTACAGGCTTATGGCTGATCGGTTTGTGGGAGCGTTCGCGCGCCAGTGAGAAGATCAAGCAACGCATGGGCGACGCAGACGCGGTCGCTTCGGCGTATTCGCTCTACTCCTATGATATTGCCGAAGACTTGGGCGGCTGGAGCGCGTTGGAGAATTTGCGTACCCGCGCCTGGCAGCGCAACGTCCGCCTCTCTGCAGATATGGTTCCGAATCACATGGGTATAGACTCAAAGTGGGTCATCGAGCATCCTGATTGGTTCCTGTCCCTGCCCTATGCTCCCTATCCTTCTTACACCTTTAACTCAGAAAATCTTTCTGATGATTCCCGTGTGGAAATCCACCTTGAAGATCATTACTATGATCATTCAGATGCAGCCGTTGTCTTCAAACGCTATGACCGCCACACTGAGGATACACGTTATGTCTATCATGGCAACGATGGGACCTCCTTCCCGTGGAATGACACCGCCCAACTCGATTATCTAAAAGCCGAGGTGCGCGAAGCTGTCATTCAAACGATTTTGCATGTGGCGCGCAACTTCCCGGTCATCCGTTTCGACGCAGCGATGACTCTCGCTAAAAAGCACATCCAGCGTTTGTGGTTTCCTGAACCCGGGTCAGGTGGCGCGATCCCCTCACGCTCTGAACATGGCATGACCCGGGCCGAATTTGACGCGGCCATCCCCAATGAATTTTGGCGCGAAGTCGTGGATCGCGTCGCCGCGGAAGTCCCGGATACTCTGCTCCTTGCCGAAGCGTTCTGGTTGCTTGAAGGCTATTTCGTCCGCACGCTGGGCATGCATCGTGTCTATAACTCGGCGTTCATGCATATGCTGCGCGACGAGGACAACGCCAAGTATCGCATGGCGATCAAGAACACTCTGGAGTTCGATCCGCAAATCCTCAAGCGTTATGTCAACTTCATGAGCAATCCCGACGAGAAAACTGCGATCGAGCAATTCGGCAATGGCGACAAGTATTTCGGCGTCGCTACCGTGTTGTCGACGCTGCCTGGGCTACCCATGTACGGTCATGGCCAAGTGGAAGGGTTCACCGAAAAATACGGGATGGAGTTCCGCAAGCCGAAATGGGACGAGACTCCCAACGAAGGGCTCATCGCGGGACACGATTGGAAGATCTTCCCGATCCTCCATCGCCGACACCTGTTCGCGGACGTGGAGCAGTTCTTCCTCTACGATCTTTATCGCTCCGATGGAGGTGTGGACGAAAATGTCTTCGCCTACTCCAACATCCACAACGACGAACGCGGACTCGTCCTCTATCACAACCGCTTTGCCGATACCAGCGGCTGGATCAAAATCTCTGCTGCGTATCTCGATAAAGGTACCGGCGACCTGAGACAAAAATCCCTGGCCGAGGCGTTAGGCCTGCCATTTGAAGGTTTTGTCATTTTCAAAGATTACGTGACGCATCTAGAATACATTCGCTCCTGCGAGGAGTTCTGGCAAAAAGGAATGTATGTTGAGTTGCACGCCTATCAGCATCACGTCTTCATGGATTGGCGATTTGTGGACGATGAAAAATGGCAAGCCATTCATGACGCCCTGAACGGCGCGGGTGTGACATCAATGCAGGGGAAGTGGGATGAGATATTTGGGGTAAAAGAGGAAGTTGTAGAAGAAGTTAAGGTTAAGAAGCCGCGAAAGAAGGCGGTCACCAAGAAAAAGGAAAAAGCAGTTACAAAAACAAAAAAGGAGGAAGGTGTACCTTCCTCCTCAAAAGAGAAAAAAACTGTTGTTAAGCCAGCGAAAAAACCAACAGCAGCAAAGAAATCGTCCAAGTAAAATATTGAGATGGCCTTATCTCAATCTGCTGCTCCTGATTCGGTCTGCTGTCGGTTTGTCTTGGGCGCATGTTGGATCAGGTTTAATCCCGCAATGTAGAAGAAACCAAGCATATAGATAACCATCCAAGGCACGATACCCCAACCAATATAGTGCGATAGCACAACTCCGGTGAACAACGCGTAGATACCCAACGCGATCTCAATCCAGACCAGCGAGCTGAGGGGAGCCACGTAAGCACGGTCAATTTTTTGCTTCTGTTTGCCTTTGTTATCCAGATTCAGTTTTGGGGTACGGATAAATGCCCCACCTTTGCTGAACAACCCTTCTATGACCGCAATCGTTGTGCTAAGCGATAGGCCAAACCCAACAATCACCAAGACGGGAAATGATTTCAAGCGTTTTAGGATGGAACGATGTTGGGTGGCTGTTGCAGTTAGGTAGAGCAGTGGGGGTCCTAACCCTGCGATGATAGAAATTGGGAATAGCTTGAATGCCCCAGGAATGAGAAGCCCTACTGGAAGAGTTAGTAAGAGCAGAGAAAGCATGAGCGGATGGACAAAATATCCTGTCAGATGCAGGAGCGCCATAAAACGAACCTGCCAGGATAAATCAGCCTGCAACACACTCGGCAGGATCTTGCGTACGACTTGAAAACTTCCTTTTGCCCAACGGAATTGTTGCTTTTTGTAAGCCTCCACCTGAGGAGGCAACTCAGCAGGGACAACTACATCCGGAAGGTAGTCAAATTTCCAGCCGCGCATCTGGGCCCGATAGCTCAAGTCCAGATCTTCAGTTAAGGTATCCCATTGCCAGCCACCCGCGTCTTTAATGCAGGCAAGGCGCCACAAACCTGCGGTGCCATTGAAATTAAGGAAGAATCCGTTTTTGGAACGGACAGTTTGTTCGATGATGAAATGACCGTCGATACCCAAGGCTTCAGCACGGGTGAGCGAGTTGTACTGCTGGTTGGTGTGGCCCCATCTGGTTTGAAGACATCCCAGTTTTGGATTTTGAAAAGATGGAACGGTCCGCTTCAGCCAATCCGGTTTGGGAACGAAGTCAGCGTCGAAGATGGCGATCAATTCGCCGGTTGCACTGTGGAGGCCATTTTCCAGCGCACCTGCTTTATACCCTTTACGGTCCACACGATGGATCAGCTCAATATTTACACCGCGTAATTTATATTTTTCCACCAGATGAGCGACAAGATCATACGTGTCGTCCGTGGAATCATCCAAAACCTGAATTTGAAGGCATTCTGCAGGGTAATCCAATTGTGTTACAGCATGCAATAGTCGCTCTACCGTATATTTTTCATTGAAGATAGGCAGTTGAATCGTTACGTTCGGCCAATTTTTAATAGGGTAAGTTCTTCCCCTATGTTTCTTGGGCGTTTTCATTGACAAATACATCAGGGTGGTAATCAGGTTATGAAATCCGTAGAGGGCCAGAACTGCAGTAATGATTAAATAAAAAACGCCAATTAGACTTATTAGAAGTTGCAAAGTAGGATCCTCCGTCATTGCATCACAGAATACAACCATAAGTTCCTATGATTGTATTAATAAGAACGAGGGAGAACCGTTAGTATTATTTTGTAGGTGAGAACTATCTTAAGGGGGAATTAGAATTTTCTCAGTCCATCATCAATTTCGAGACTGACTTCCATTGAGAAAGAAATTAGTGTGCGCACCCTACTTAACGAACTACCTCCCGTTGGGGAGGTAGAAGATCAGAACCCCAGGATTGAGGAACAAGAAAGTTCGTGCCAAACTAAATTTTTCTGGCGAAATTCGTCAATTCAGATTTTTGTCGTGTGAGAGTAATAGGTCGATACAGAAAAAGATAGAGGATGACAAGAGCCACCAGCCAAAATACTACGGACCAAATCACCCCCGCTCGTGAGGCTTGATAAATCATCGGGTTACCGGCCAGCCAGGGTAGTGCCTCCGGCATGGGTTTTCGATCCATTAAGTAATACAACACATCCTCAAGTCCACAGAATGCCCCTACAAAGAGAGAGATGAGGAAATACAAACAATCTTTCCAAGCACCCCACATGAGGATTATTCCTAGAGTGGCATAACCTGCTAAGGAAACAAACCAGCCAGTATGGTAAATATTCGCATATCTGACCATGTGATTGGCTTCAAAGATTCTCTGCCAAATGAGAATATCAGCGAGCGTATAAAAGAAAAGTGCTAATGCGGCGGCAAGGACGGGGCGATATTTCTTCATTGATGAGGCTCCAACGAATTAATAATTACAACGACGATCAAATTACTATAAATCCAAATTTCGAAGAAGTATACTCACATTTTAGGGATACACCATAGATGAATCCCTACGTTCAGTCTACTTTTCCTCTACTGTTTGCAGAAGTGTTAATGCTTATCAGGCTGATTGCCCCTCAGATATTTACGGTTCCCAGCTGGATTGGTAATCGCAGTAGCCATTGTCTGTCGGCCGGCGTCGATCAGTTCCATCCACGCCCATAATGTAGATTTCGCAACTGGCCTGATTCTTATTTGCGCATCGGTATAGGCGGTGAACGTGATCCATTTCCCATCTGGCGACACGGATGCGTTAAAATTTGCAAGGGATGTATTTGTAAGTCGCTGGAAACCTGAGCCATCCGCGTTGATGATGCAAACCTCATCGCCCTGGATATTGCACGTGAAAACGATCTTCCCGAGTGGTTTACCCAGGGGTGTATCAATGACTATACTAGTCTCAGTGATTGCAGTCCGGCTCCTTCGTTGCCTGCTTCTTGCGTTTGATCACCGCAGTGACGCCCAGGTGATGTTTGAGTGCGTTTGCCAGTTCATCCATCCCATTTTGAAAATTACTGCGCAGGTCCACGCGCTGGTGATCCGACAGCCGCAACGGGATGGAATCGTCTTCCTCGCCGGTGATCAGAACCGGGAAAATACGTTTTTCATTTTGCTCAGTAAACTGATTTCACGTCTTACCCATTCGGAATTATTCGAATCTGGAGAAAGTAGAACAATAATGCCCTCAGCCCCGCGAATAGAGCGCTCAATCTCCCTTTCCCAGGCCGGCGAACCCCGGATTAAATTCTCAATACCCACCCAGACATTGATGCCGCGTCCACGTAACTCTGCAACGATTCTCTGTTGCAGGACAACATCTTCCCGGCTATAACTCATAAAGAAATAAGGAGCAGTTGCGCTCGCTATAATCAGCCTCGCTCTAGGTTAGGTTTGCGTCATTATAGAATAAAAAAGAACAGGTAAACAAAACCTTCAATTCGTAAGCCTGAAGGTTTGGGATTTTCTTTCATTTATCTCAGACTGATTCTGTAGGGTGGGGAGGGTAATTGGGAGGCTGCCTTCGAAATTCGTAATTGTTCAGCACCGCTTCGATGATTTTTTTCTGCTCATCGGTAACAACCTCAAACTCCAGACCGATATTGAAGTATTCAGGGCTGATATCCTGATGACAGCGTACCACACGCACTGGCAGGGTCAACCGCGTGGCATTGATCCTGGGCAACTCTGGCAGCTGGATGGAGATGGTCAGCTTATCGTTCACGTTGAGCGGCTCATCGCCAATGACCATCGCGCCCAGGAGGGTAAGATCTCCCAGGTAACCAATCAATTTGCCCTGAGTCAGATCGAACACCTGGGAGTAGGACATTAGATCCTTGCGAGGAAGTTTGCGTCGATCCTGCATATCTGTCTCAAGGCACAGTTTACTTGACTTGACGAGTTAAATCAATTGCCTGAACATCTTAAAATCTTTTGATTTGCAAAGAACTGTGGTAAAAATCGAGCCCATGCGCTGGATCTATCTTTCTCCTCATCTCGATGATGCCGTGCTTTCCGCGGGCGGGCTGATCTACGACCAGACTCAAGCGGGCATTCCTGTTGAAATCTGGACGTTTATGTGCGGTTTCGCGCCTCCAGGTGCAGTTTCGGCGTTTGCAGAATTGCAGCATGCACAATGGGGATTTTCTTCTGCGGAAGAGACCACCCGGATGCGCCGCCAGGAAGATAAAACGGCTGCGGCGATGGTCGGTGCGAGTGTTGTCCACTTTGATTTTCTGGATTGTATCTACCGACGCGGGACCCATGGCGAATGGCTCTATGATGATATATTCGTGCTGCCTCACCCTGGGGATGCTGGAACTCCCGCTCAAATCGCGGAGGCGATCTCTACTCGTCTCCAGCCAGGCGATGTGCTGGTCTGTCAGCTATCAGTTGGTTCTCATGTTGACCATGTGCTGGTTCGACAGGGTGCGGAACTACTTGGATACCCATTACGTTATGATATTGATGTTCCTTACATTTTTTACACACGTGAAGAATTGGGCCCAAAATCCGCCGGGATGAAGGAATCTGTGTATCCCATAACGGAAACCGGCCTAAACCGTTGGAAAGAGGCGGCTTTAGCATATAAATCCCAGATCATTGTCCTTGGAGATGCGTTCAATACGCCCGAAAAGGCACAGGAATCCATTCAAGCTTATTGGGCAGAACAACAAGGCATTCGTTTGTTCCAAATGCGATAATCAGGCCCTTCATCTCTTGTATGGACTGTAAAACCATGATATATTAAGCACGCTTTCGGGAGAGAACATCGGGTTTCGTCATTGCACTGCTTCCCTTATTATTTGCATCTCTTTTTAGAGATGCAATATTCTTATAGCAGGAAATATGAGCATGCCAAACAATTTTTTGACCAAAGAGGGTTACCAAAAGCTTCAGGATGAGCTGGATTACCTGCGCACTGCCAAGCGCCAGGAAGTTGCCAATCGTCTGCATGAGGCCATGGAAGGGGGGGAACTGATCGAAAATGCTGAGTATGAGGCTGCCAAAAATGAGCAAGCCTTTGTGGAGGGACGTATCCAGGAATTGGAAATGCTCCTTGCCACTGCCAAGATCATCGATGAAAACGGCAGAAAGAAGAGTGATTCTATTCAGATTGGCTCAAAAGTGACCATTAAGGAAGGTAGCTTTGATTCTGAGACCTTCATTATTGTCGGCGCGGCCGAAGCAAACCCACGGGTTGGCAAGATTTCAAATGAATCACCGATCGGTAAGGCAATTTTGAATCATAAAGTCGGTGATACTGTAAAAGTTGAAACTCCAGGCGGCACGTATAATGTTAAAATCCTGAAGATCACTTAACACAGGAGCGTATGATTTCGCCCCGCGCCTGTGACCATGCGCGGGGCTTTTCTTTTGACCCTTCTACCCTAAAGGGCATACATCGCTTGGGGAGGAGGGGGAGCCATGAACATGACAGAATACAATTCACTTGAAAAGATCCGCTTGCAAAAATTGGAAGAATTGCGCGCAGAAGGGATTGAAGCCTATCCAACGCGTGCCCTGCGCACTCATTTGAGCTCGGAGGCCGTCGCGGAATTCGGGGCTGCGGAAAAAGAGGGTAGGGAGGTAAAGGTGACCCTTGCTGGGCGCATCCGCGCGATCCGTCCCATGGGAAAAATCTCTTTTGCGCACATTGAAGATGGCTCAGGCAAGATTCAATTATTTTTCCGCTTGAATGAAGTGGGCAAGGAAAATTTGGATTTCTTCAACAGGATGTTCGATATCGGCGATTTCATTCAAGCCGAGGGCGTGATGTTCCGCACCAAAACAGGGGAAGCCACGCTCCACGTCCACAACTTCAAACTGCTTGCCAAATCTGTCAGCCCTCTTCCGGCTGCAAAGGACGAAACTCTCGAAGACGGGACCGTCCTGCGTCACGCGGCTCTGGAAGATCCTGAATTACGGGCGAGACAGCGCTACGCGGACCTGGCTGTGAATCCTGACGTCCGCGAAACGTTCCGCAAGCGCGCCGCAATCATCAAAGCCCTGCGAATCTTTTTGGATGATCACGGCTTTTTGGAAGTGGAGACTCCCATCCTGCAACCGATCTATGGCGGGGCGGCCGCACGTCCCTTTACAACCTATCACAATGAACTTGAGCAGCAGATGTATTTACGCATCTCCTTCGAGTTGTATCTCAAACGGCTGCTCGTTGGAAACCTTGAAAAGGTGTATGAGATCGGACGTGATTTCCGCAATGAAGGGGTCTCGTTCAAGCACAATCCGGAATTCACCCAACTTGAGTTCTATTGGGCGTACGCGGATTATTTGCAAGTGATGGAACTGACTGAGCAAATGGTCTCGTTCACTGCGCAACAAGTACTTGGCACACAAAAAATTACTTACAAGCACAATGAAATCGATTTGACGCCTCCGTGGAAGCGACTTGAAATGCGCCAGGGAATCCTTGACACCTCTGGCGTGGATATTGACGAGCACAAAACGGCGGATGATCTTTCCAAAGCCATTAAGGAAAGGCATCCGAATAAGTTGCCGGATCCCAGGTTTACGCGCGGCAAACTGATTGATTTCCTGCTCAGCGAGTTCCTCGAGCCGACCTTGATCCAGCCGACATTCCTGTACAACTACCCACGCGACATTTCGCCGCTGGCGAAATCCATTCCTGGGAATGCACTAACGGTGGAACGTTTCGAAGCCTATATGGCCGGTTTTGAGTTGTGCAATGCCTTCACTGAATTGAATGATCCGCTCGATCAGGAACAGCGTTTTATCGAAATGGGACGTGATTACGCGGCTGACGATGAAGAGAAACATCCCATGGACGAAGATTACCTGCGAGCCATGCGCTATGGCATGCCTCCTAATGGAGGCTTCGGTATGGGCGTGGACCGTCTTGCAATGTTGCTACTGGATAAGCATTCCATTCGTGACGTGCTCTTGTTCCCTGCATTGAGGAACGAAGAGTTTGGTGTGACAAAAGAATAGACAAGGTAATCCTAAGTCTCCTGACTTTGGCGTTCTGAATGCAACGACTGGAGTCGTTGGACTCCAGTCCTTCTCATGAATAAACGTATTCTCATCCTCGGCGATATCCTTACCATTGCCCTTGTGACATTCATCGGCTTTGCAACCCATGGCGAAGCGGGTCTATCTTTCCTGCCGCGGATGGCAGCGGCGTTTTTGCCGCTTGTAGCTGGGTGGTTTCTGCTTGCTCCATGGTTCGGACTTTTCCAGGATGAAATTATCCATCACGCGCGCCAACTTTGGCGTCCCGTGTTGACCGCACTCTTCGCCGCGCCTCTGGCGACCGTTCTGCGTGGACTCATCCTCAACGCGCCGATCATTCCCGTTTTTGCTGTTGTTCTTGGGGTAACCTCTGCAGTGGGAATGGTAATATGGCGAGCGATCTGGTCTTGGATTGCTAACCGAAGATTGTAAGTATCCCTTTTTGTTAAGTGTCTATCGAAAAATTCGCCCCTTACTCGATAGATGATTTTAGTGCTTGTATTGTCCCCAACGTTCACTTAAGGAAGTAAAGAATTTGTTTGCATCGGTCTCATGCGCGAAAGAGCGCTTTGGCACTAGATATGCCATCCTTTTGGAGACATAAATCAAAATAAGCCTTTTGTTTTGCTTAATCGCTTCAATTGCTTTCCACTGGATTTCGGATTGCGCCGCTGGAGATTCTACAAGCAGACAGTTTTCTGTTAACTGAATTTTGCATTCACCCCATTTGGCAATATAAGCACGGTAACTAAAAAATACGCTTATAAGAATTAAAATCATGATGACCACAACAAACATGCCAAATCCCCCGATCAAAACCAGACTGAACGCTATCATTTTCCCAAGAGAAGAAAAATGTACTTCTCGCGCCACATCCAGAGCCAGGCGGCCGATGGCGAATAGCACTAAACCTAACGCAAGTAGAGAAATCTTTGAATTAAGAATGGAATACAAATTAAAATGTAAGAAATCCTGAAAGTTGTTTTTATAAGAAATTTCCATATTTTCCCTGTGTACGTTGTTGCCCCTTTGTCCAAACAGGATTGAACGTTCGCCATTATAGCATGCCCATCAACGTGCCATTCGGTGTGAGAAGACCCTGTTCCTTTTGAAATGAAACTTCGGGCGGGCAAAGAGCGTTATATACATACGAATCTTTACTCATTTATCTGTTCAACCCTTGCAGTGATACGAAGTACCGCAAAATTCGCGTAATTCATAGTTGGATTCTCCATCTACAGACCTAAACAAGAGTTGGGTTTTTAATGAGACAAGCGGTAAAATAATTTCTATGGACGAACAAGCCCTTATCCACCAGGCACAGGCTGGCGATCTCGATGCCTTCAACACGCTTATCCTTCATTACCAGGATAGTGTTTACAATACCGCGCTTCGCATTCTCGGCGATGAGGACCTTGCCGCAGATGCGACCCAGGAAGCGTTCATTTCCGCGTTCAAAAGCATTTCATCGTTTCGGGGTGGATCCTTCAAGGCCTGGCTGATGCGCACGGTAACCAATGCTTGCTATGACGAATTACGGCGTCAGAAGCGGCGTCCTACCACGCCGCTCGAGCCGGATACCGACGATGGGGAGGAGATGGATTCGCCCCGCTGGCTGGCAGACCCAAACATGACCCCTGATCAAAAGGCTGAGGCTGACGAACTTGAACATGCTCTGCAACATTGTCTCAACAACCTCCCGGTTGAATTCAAATCAGTGGTCGTGATGGCCGATATTCAGGGCATGGACTACACGGAAGTGGCCTTCGCGGTGCGGGTTCCCTTAGGCACCATTAAGAGCCGTCTCGCCCGTGCCCGATTAAGATTACGTGAGTGTTTACAGGGCTTTGAGGAACTTTTACCCGCCTCATTCCGTCTGGAAGAAGGAACTAGTATTTGATGAATCAACGTGATCTCGAACTCCTTTCTTCTTATTTGGACGGACAGCTTAAACCGTCTGATTCTGCGCGTCTGGAAGCCCGTCTCTCCACAGAACCGAACCTGCGCGCCGTTTTGGATGATTTGCGCTCCGCCCGTGGTTTGCTCCGCCAACTTCCGCTGCGTAAAGCGCCGCGTAACTTTACCCTTACCCCAAAAATGGTCGGCAAGAATCCGCCCTTGCCACGAACTTATCCAGCTTTCAGATTTGTAAGCGCGCTCGCAACCTTGTTACTTTTCGTCACCCTGGGCTTCAATTTCCTGGCGCCGCAGATGGCTTCTCAAGCCCCCGCCTTTGGAATGGGAGGAGGGGGAGCGCCCGATGTTTATTCTGCACAGGCGCCGGCAGCCACCGAAGCGCCCGCCGCAACAGAAGCCCCTGCCGCGGCGGAAGCTCCTGCTGCGGCGGCTGAGATGGCTCCCATGTCCACCGAAACGCTCTCTGCTGAAGATGCCGCCCGCAATGCAGTGGAAACTCCTGTGGAGAAAAATGGGGTAACAGAAGAGCCCGGGGTGCTGAGTCAGGGACAGGCGCCGATCCAGAATGCACAGCCGGTGCCGGCCGAAGCGCCGCGTCCTGTACCGCCTGTATGGCAGTTCGGGCTGGCAGGCGTGGCTTTGTTAAGTGCCTTAATCATGTTGTGGATGCGACAAATGTCAATCAATCGCTGGCGAAGAAAATAATAATCATACAGAATCGGGTGACAGTCATTTCCGTGAAGCAAGTGACTGTCACCTTTTTTATTTAAGTGTCATAATTGACTGGATGGCAGACACTGAATTTAATTACTGTCCGCGTTGCGGCACGCCAGTAAACCATGAGGAACGTTTTGGAAAGATACGGCCTGTCTGTCCACAGTGTGGATGGATTCATTTCGTTGACCCAAAGGTCGCTGCGGCTGTCTTGATCGAACAGGATGGACGTGTCTTGTTGGTGAGGCGCGCCGGTGAACCGTTTCGAGGTTTCTGGACCTTGCCTGCCGGATTTATCAATGGGGGAGAGGATCCCGCAGAGGCCGCGATCCGCGAATGTTTGGAAGAGACAGGCTTGAACGTCCGCGTGAACGGCATTCTGAATATCATTTCAGGCAAGGAACATCCGCGTGGCGCGGACTTCATCATTGTCTATCATGCGGAAGTCATTGATGGTGAATTGAAACCTGACGATGACGCGGATGCCGCCGAATGGTTCGCCCGTGAAAACCTTCCGCCCCTGGCTTTTCGTGCCACACAGATCGTTTTGTCCCGCATTGTGTAGGTCAGGCTTGTAGCCTGAGAGTTTTTGAAGCATAGAAGGAGGCGACGCATGACAGAGAAACAACGGCTCGACCCCGCCCGCATGGATGTGATGATCGCGATTCTTATCGCGCTTGTTTCCTTGACAACGGCACTGGCCGCCTGGAGAACCAATGTGGTTGGCTCGCGCGCGGCAGACGCAAACCGTCAGGGCTTGATCGATGCGCTAAAAAAAGGGGCTGCGCAAAATGAAGATTGGCGCAAGGTCTATGAAGAAGCAGGCTATGCCTCCCGCTTTGCCATCGAAAGTGCCGCGGCCGATGCCATGGATGTCAGTAAGGACGAAACTCTCAAAGCCGCCGCGAAGAACCTGCGTCAATATCTTCTGCCAAGCATGCAATTGCTGTCTGAGCCGCTGGGCACACAGGAGAAATATCTCAAATCTGATGGCAACTTTGATATCGAAAAACGATTCGCAGATTTGGAATCCGAAGCACCCGATCTGCTGGCCATTGATCCACAGGCTTCTTTTAAACTGGCCGATCAATATTCCTCCGAGCAGCGCTGGCTAACAGTAGGGACGGTGTTGCTAGCCATCAGCCTGTTTTGGCTAGGTCTGGCAGAGATCCAATCAGGGCGTGGCAGAACAGGTAATCTCACGCTTGGAATCGCAGTGTATCTATTGGGTCTGCTGTTTTTCCTGATCGTTGAAGTTGTCTCCATCGTCGGGCGCGGAGGTGTGCTATGAACGAACCAGCTCCCAACACCGATCGCTTTCGCACTCTTGTCCTTGTGCTTACGTTGATCAATACGATCTTTGCCGCGACTCTCTTCGGCTTGCAGGTGGATGCAAATATTCGCGCAAACAATGCCAACCGTGACTCGCAATACTATGCCTTGCTGGCCTCGAACGAACTTGTCCGTTTGGGCCAGCAGAGCGCTTATGATCTCGAATTATTTGCCAATACCGTCAAAGACACGCAGCAATCCCTGGTTATGGAATTCACCGCGCTTGAACTCGAAAAGAACGGAAACAAAGACAGCGCCGTGCGATTGCGCAGTCAATCGGAGATCTCGAAAGCTCGTTCCGAAAAGGGTGTTTCGCTCTCCCTCTTTTATGCGGACCCGCGTTACGCGCCGAAAGAGCCAGATGGCATGCCTGACTTTCAGGCTTATCTTGCCGATCAGGGCAAGAGCCCCAACGACCTCGTCGCAAAACAGAATGCGGCCTCGGATGCCTATCACAAATGGAACGGTAAAGCCGATGCCTATGTTGCCATCCTGACGCTCCTTGCGATTGCTTTCTTCCTGCTTGGCCTCGCACAGTCCAGCGTTCGGATGCGCCTCGTTTTCGCAGGTTCAGCCGTGGTGATCATGACTCTTGCCGCCGTGTGGACCGGGTATATCATGATTGCCTGAAAGTGCTACAATAAAATCATGGCTCTCGATGTGCGTCCCTCCCCAATTGCGGGCCGTTGGTACGACGGAGATCCAGAGGCCCTTGCACGAAGCGTGGATCGCTATTTGGATGCCGCGCAATTGCCTGATTTGGAAGGTGATGTGATCGCGGTCATCGCGCCGCACGCGGGACACACCTATTCCGGCCCGGTGGCGGGATATGCCTTTGCCGCGCTCCGCGGCCGAAGCCCGGACCTTGTCGCCGTCATCGCGCCGATGCATCACCCCTATAGCGAACTGCTTATTACAACAGCCCATGATGCATATACCACCCCACTGGGAGATATTCCAGTGGACAAAGACGCCCTGAACGAACTTGATGGTATATTGAAATCGGAACTGGTGTTTGGTCTTTCCCCTGTTGAGAACGACCCTGAACATTCCCTCGAAATCGAACTTCCTTTTTTACAGCGCGCGCTTTCTTCTCAATGGAAGTTATTGCCTGTGATGGTGCGAGTCCGCGAAGCGAGTATCTCTGAAAGATTAGGCAAGGCGCTTGCAAAAGTTTTACGCGACAGAAATTTTGTCCTGGTCGCCAGCACGGACCTATCCCATTTTTACAATCAACAAACTGCCTTGGTTTACGATCGCTCCATGCTACACCAAATTGAATCCTTCAACCCCGATGGCGCCTTTGACCTGGAGCGCGCCGGCAGAGGCTTTGCCTGCGGCCTTGGCGCCTTTACTGCCGTGATGTGGGCCGCCCGCGAACTCGGCGCGGACAGAGTGCAGGTATTGCGTCACGCCACCTCAGGCGATGTGACCGGAGATTATTCGTCGGTTGTGGGGTATGGGGCAGCGGCGATTTTGAAGGGTAAGTAGCCCTAGACCTCTTTCCAACTAAAAACAGCGCTGGCATTTGCCAGC
>Ga0065707_10000600_pt1 | contig 17189 bp, 13 predicted proteins | sample SwiRhicommuniRL3_FD_59094 | JGI IMG/M metagenome (GOLD analysis project Ga0065707, IMG submission 59094) | Switchgrass rhizosphere bacterial communities from Rose Lake, Michigan, USA - RL3 v2 (version 2) | ecosystem: Host-associated > Plants > Roots > Rhizosphere > Soil | place: East Lansing...
AATTGACCTTCAGGAAATCATCGAGGCTGCCCTCGGTCCTAAACATCGCCGCGATGTGGAACACCGTGTCCGTGCCTTCCACCAAACGCGACAGCGCCTCGCCATCCTCCAGACGACCAACAATCACCTCAAGATTGGCGGACGGCTCAAGCTGGGACGGATCACGCACCAAGGCACGCACCCGATAGCCCTCGCCAAGCAGACGCCCCACAAGCGCTCCGCCCGTGAAACCCCCGGCTCCCGTGACGGCTATGGGCCGGTCAGACTCTGCCGGCACCAGAGCCACCTATGGTTAATTTTTTTAAAGAAAAACAGGTTTTCCAGGAGACGCAGGACGGATTCAATTGGCGAATCAGCGGCACACAATACTCCCCCGCACCTGATGAACGGCATCTTCATGCAATCTTCACAAGATCAAGAGAAGATCGCCAAATCGCAGCAAAGGTTACAATGTTTCAACCTTGGGCGATCGGCCAGGGAAAGCCGGGGTTAATCCGCGCCGTCTAGGAACAGTCGATGGCCTTCAAACGCTTCCTGCTGGCTCCTGCCCTGATGCTGTCGCTTTCGGCATCCAGCGGCAATGTCCCTTATGAACCCGGTGTCATCCGGTTTGCGCCGATCGCACTTGACCGGGACCGCCCGGAGCGGCGCGATTTCGACGAGCTTACCTTGCTCGGCGCATGGAGCCTGACCAGCGATAATCCCGACTTCGGCGGGATTTCCGCAATCCAGGTAAAGGATGATCGCATCACCGCGATCAACGATGACGGCAAGATGTTCCGGTTCCCGCTTGCCGACTCCTCGCCGAACACCAGGCTCCAAAGCCGTTTACTGCCCGCCTTGAAGCGGGTCATCGATCTGCACGCGGACTCGGAATCGCTTGCGATCGATCCCGACACGGGCATGGTCTGGGTCGGTTTCGAAGCAACCAACACGATCCAGCGCTTCACGCCAGATATGCGCGGGCGAACCCGATGGACTGCGCCCCGGCAGATGACGGGATGGCCCAAGAATGCCGGCGCGGAGGCGCTGGTCCGCATGCGGGACGGCCGCTTCCTGGTGTTCAGCGAGCGGAGTGCCGGCCCGCGCGGCACGGAGCGCTCCTCTTCACCGGCGATCCCACGCTGCCACGCCAATCCGCGATCCGCTTCTACTACAAGGCGCCGCGCGGTTATTTTCCGACCGACGCGGCCCAATTGCCCGACGGGCGGATCATGGTGCTCAATCGCCGAATTTCCCTCTTCGATCCGATCGGCGCGGCGCTGGTGACCATCGATCCGCGCGAAATCGTTCGCGACAAGGTGCTCCGGCGCCAGGCGCTTATCAGGATCGAGCCGCCACTCAGCATCGACAATATGGAGGCACTGTCCATCACGGAGAGCAACGGGCGCACGATCCTCTGGCTTGCCTCGGATGATAATTTCAGCCTGTTCCAGAGGACCCTGCTGCTCAAATTCGAGCTGAAGCAAAGCGCTGAGGCCATCCCGTCCGAACGGGATTCGTAGAAGGCCTCCAGCGATTCCTTAAGGCAGACCGGCAAAGAGCGAGCCGAGGAGCCGAAAGATATCGCGCGCACTCGCAATGATCGCCCCCTGCTCGTCGGGATCGATGATCTTTCCCATCAGACCGGTAAAGAAGCGGGTTTGACTCTCCAGCGCACCCGGGGCCAACAGACTTTGGATACCGGCTTCATCCAGGTTCAGCGCCCGGGCGGCAACTTCGGCGCCCATACGGATTGAAGCAATCGCGAGGCTCTCCATCACGAAAACCAAACCAAACAGCGCCACCGGATTGCCGCTTCGTACCGAAGCGCGCGCCCGCTCGATCACCGCCGAGGCGCTGCGGGAGGGTTTCGCGGCCATGACCAGGCGATGGTCCCCGCCAATGGCGACGATGTTTTCCAGAATGGTCTCGGCATAGTCTGCATCGCCTGAAATATAGGCATCAAGCCCGTCGGCAAGATCGGGACGGCCACTCAGCCTGCCGCGAGCATCCTCCATAAGGGCCAGGGTCTCACGCTCGATGTGATAGGCTTGCTCAAGATAGACGAGCAGGCTGCCTGGCTCCAGGCTGCCCGAAAGCGCCATCCGTACCTGCGGCAATCCCAGAAAATCACATCTGTCGGCTTCGGTCTCCGCGACCAGAGCGCCTATGAATCCGTCGCTGCTTTCATCGAATCCGGAAGCGCCTGCCGGCCAATGGCCCGCATCCGATCGACCGCTGGTCGGTAAGCCGTTACATGAAGACGCAACCGCCATAACTCGCCGAATGATACAATATGACGGCGCAAAATCGATGGATCAGCGACAATTACGGGTGAAGGTGACAAAGTTTTAACCTTCCCCCGGAAACAGGATCGTAACCACCAGCCCCGGCGCGCCGTCCCCAAGCGTGAGCTTCGCCCCGTGGACAAGGGCGATGGAATGCACCAGCGTCAGGCCGAGGCCGTGACCCGGCGTGGTGCGGCTGGCCTCGCCTCTTCCGAACCGGCGCAGCACGAGCTCATGCTGGTCGGCAGGAACGCCTGGACCATTGTCGCGGACCACGAGTTCCGCACCGCCGTCCGCTCGCCCGGAAACCCTTATGTTTACCTGCGTCCCGGCAGGGGTATGATGGATGGCGTTTTCGATCAGGTTGGCGACCATCTGGCCGATCAGATTCTCATTGCCCCGGATGGTCGGGCTTTCGGCAAGCCGCGCGAATTCAAGTTCGTGACCGGTTTCCTGTGCTACGGGCATATAAGCCTCGATCACATCGGACACGAGAGGCACGAGGGACACCGGAACGAAAGACCGCCTGAGCCCACCCGCTTCGACTTCCGATATCCGCAAGATGGTCGCGAACAGGTCCAGTATGTCGTCCATTCGCGCCAGCGCTTCGATGATATCCTGCCGCTGCTCGCCCGGACTGTCGGCATCGAGCGCCGCTTCCAGCCTGACCCGAAGACGCGAGAGCGGGCTGCGCAGATCATGGGCGATATCGGCGGAGACGTGGCGCAGGCTATCCATCAGCCGGCCGATATGATCGAGCATCTGGTTGAGCGTGGTCGCCAATTGATCGAACTCGTCATTGTTCGGGCCGAGCGGCATCCTGCGGGTAAGGTCGCCTTCCATGATCGCCCGCGCGGTGCCGCCGACCTGGCTCAAGCGTCGGTGCAACCCCCGGCCCAACAATATGCCGCCAGCCACACCGATTATGACGACGAGTCCGAAACCACCCGCCGCGATCGACAGCAAGGCCATCTCGGTCGCCCGCATCGACGTGGTTTCGCCCACCACCGCGAGGGTGCTCCCGTCATGAAGCTTCATCTGCAATACGCGGGCGGGCTCGAGAGTGCCGTTTTGCGTGATCAGGGTGGTATCACCGATGGTTGAAGGGATATTGGTGATCGCCACGCGCCCCGCCACGCGGCGCCCATGCCTGTCGTTGAGCAGATAGCGGCCATTGCCGGGAATTTGATCGAATGCGACGATGTCTGCGATCATCGCCCCGCGACTTTCCTCCTCGTCGGCATGATCGAGAGCGATCAGTTCATCCTTGAGCCTTTTGTCGATCGTGTACCGGAAGGCATTGGTGGTAAGCCGCCACGTCGCGAAACCGACCGCAAGCGAGACAATCGCGAAGCTGAGCGCGAAGAACCCCGCAATGCGAACCGTCGTCCGCTTGCTTCGCCTAAGCATCGCCCCGGATCCGGTAACCTTCGCCTCGCACGGTTTCGATCGCGCTTATCTCGAACCCGGAATCGAGCTTGGCGCGCAGTCGGCTCAAATGGCTTTCAACGAGCTTGGTGCCGGGATCGAAATCAAATTGCCAGATCGTCTTCAGCAGCATGGTCCGCGTTACAGGATGCCCGACATTGCACATCAGCGCGTCGAGAATCTGGAATTCGCGGGGGTGCAATGGAATGTCACGGCCGCCGCGCGTGACGCGGCGGTTCAATCGGTCCAGCCTGATACTGCCGGCAACGCTTATACCGCCATGATCGGGAACACGCGGCCTGCGGCCCAGCGCCTCGACGCGCGCCAGCAGTTCGGCCAGGGCGAAGGGCTTGACCAGATAATCATCCGCGCCTGCCTGAAGCCCCATCACGCGATCCTCGATCGAGCCTCGGGCGGTCAGGATCAACACCGGCGCGCCGACGCCGGCGCGCCGCATTTCCGCCAGCGCCCTGACCCCATCCAGCGAGGGCAGCATGCGATCGAGGATGATGAGATCGAAATTGCCATCCTTCGCCCGCACCGCGCCTTCGCGGCCATCATGGACCAGCAAGACATTGTGGCCCTGCTTTTCCAAGCCGACGCGGACATGCGCGGCGATCTCCTTATCATCCTCGATGATCAATACCTGCATGGCGGGCCGTTACCTTATGAACCGGACGTGAGATAGTCTGGTCCCAACGACCGCCGCAAGCCACCGCCGGACGGCGGCACGGGATCAGCCCGCCAGATCTTCCGATATCCTGGCGGCCGAACGGATCGCGAGCGCCACCATGGAGAGCGTTGGCTGCATCGGCGTCACGGTGACGAATGTCGATCCGCCGCAGACATAGACACCGGGAGTTTCATGTATCGCGCCGAAGGAATCGACCACGCTGTCGCCTGGGCCTGTTCCCATACGGCAGGTGCCGAGGTGATGATGTGCCGTCCAGAAGCTTCCAATCGGCGACAGACGGTAATCGATCGCCCCGGTGGCGCGCATGATCCGCTTGACGATGGCTTCGTGGCGGGCGTGCGTCTCATGATCGAAATCGTCGAACTTGTAGTTCAGGGCTGCGAAAGGATCGCCAAAGCGATCGCGTTCTCCCGAAAGCGTGACATATTTCCCGGGGCCAGGGACCATTTCAGCATTTACGGTCACGGTGCGTTTGTTAAGCGCCGGCCGGAGCGCATCGAGCGCGGCCTTGCCGTTGAGATAGGGATTCGACTGAACCCGATCGATCAAGCCGCCCGGAAAGCCGTCGAACAGCTCGATCGTCGATCCGCCATGGCGCCCCCTTTCCTCGGGCAGGGCGAATTGATGGGTAAGCAATGTCGGCGGCCCGGCACGGCCCGGCCATATCGGGTCGGCAAAAGTCAGATCCCCCCACCAAACATGATGGGTGCCGAAATTGCGGCCGACCTGGCCTGACGCGTTACCGATGCCATCGCGGTGGGTTCCGCCGGCCTTCGACAGCAGCAGCAGCCGCGCCGATTCCACCGCGCCGGCGGCCAGGATCACCGCATCGGCACGGTGTTCGATCTGTCGCTGGCCATGATCGGGGTGATAGGCGACACCCCTTCCGCGGCCATGCTCGACAATGACGCGGCGAACGAGACAGTTGGTGCGGAGGCGAAACAGGCCCGATCCCCGGATCATTTCGATATGATGATTGGGGCTGTAGCGCGCGCCGATCGGGCAAGTGCCGCAAGCCCCGAAATTCTGGCAGCCGGGGCGACCGTCATAGTCCTGCCGCACCCGCGCCTGGGGGGTCGTATGGGTCCTGATTCCATGCGATCCCAGACGCTCGGCGAGTATCTTGTCGGTGTAGCTCAGCTCGAATGGCGGCAACGGAAACGGTTCCGAGCGCGGCGATGCGAAGGGATTGTCGACCGTTCCGGAAATCCCGAGATGGCGCTCGGCCAGGCAATAATAGGGCTCGAGATCCTCGTAGGACATCGGCCAATCGCGCCCAAAGCCATGCAATGTGTGCGGTCGGAAATTTTCGCGCTGGAAACGTGGCGTGATACCGAACCAACGGGTCGCCTGACCGCCGACCGTCATGATCCGTTCGTCGTTGAACGATTGCTCATAGTCCCCCGACTGGACGAGGCCCTTTATGTCTTTGGGTAATTCCGTGGGAAAAACCGGAGTCGGCGGAGCAAAATGATTGGCGTAAAGGACGTTCGCCTCGAACTGCGGCGTATGCGGATACGGCGTCTCGCCGCCATTCTCGAACAGGTCGACCTGGTGCCCCGCCTTCACGAGATGGTAGGCCAGGGTGGTTCCGACGATGCCCGCGCCGACGATCGCGACACGTCTCAAGCGCTTGATCCTGCTTTCGGCGGCGTCTGGTAGCTCTCGATACCGCGCGGCGAGCCGGGCCAGCCGTTGTAGCCGAGCAATACCCAGGCATCGCTTTTCATGAACACCCCCAGTGTTTCCTGAAGGATCGGCCCGTCATATCGGCCACGGGATAGCGCACTGACCCTGTCCAGGACAGCCAGACGGTCCCCCAGCGAAAGCTCGGCAAAATCGGCGGCTCGGCGGCGGACGGCGGCGGCGAACGCTTTGTAGATGTCCAGATAGCCCGGCCGGTGGAGGGCCTGGTACTGATAATAGCCTTCATAAGGACCATCCAGCGCTTCCCGGCCGATCAAGGCCTGCGCACTATTCATCAGAATCGAAAGCGTGGCATCGTCCAGCGCCCCGGTGGGACCCGTGCGCGGCGGGTCGAGCACCGGACCGCGATGCAACTCTTTCCCGGCCGCGCCGATCATGAGCGCGCTGACCCCGGCGGCGATCAGGAGATTGGCGGCGCGCCGGCTCAGCACCGGTCAGTTCCAGCCCAGGCTATAGGAGATATGGTTGCCGCTCGCCTGCGCCTCGTATGGGACATAGAACCCCGATTTGTCGCGGAGGACCTGTTTTGCCCTCACCAGCGCGGACGCCGGCGGTGAGACCGTGAAGCGGCGGACCGCCCCGCGCGCCCGCATGGTCAGACTCCGCCCGTTCACTTCGATCGCAGCGCTGTCGCGGCCATCGGTCATGAAAGCCGGAAACCGGACGATCACCTTGTCAACCGGCCCGTCGACCACTGTGTCGACCCTGACCTGCCGGTCATCAAGCGTATAAGTCTCAACGATCTGTTTCACGCCCGCGCCACTGGGCCGATAGCGTATCGAGAAGCGCAGCCCCTTGTCCGTTCCGCTTTGCGAGACCAGTTCGCCGTTCACGCGACCCGCCGACAGGCCGGCCAGTGTTTCCCTCTTCGCGCCGCGTTGCCACCCGGCGCCGGTGGCCAGCCCGCCGCCGAACGCGGCGGCTTTGTCATCACGCGTGACAAGCCGCAGCAGGCCTGTGTCGTTATGCTCGATGTCGGCGCCGGTATCGATCTCCAGAAAGCGCCCGTCGAAATTCGCGAACACCTTCCGGAACCGGGGCAGCTCGATCACGAAGTTGCCCGTTTCGGCAGGGGTAGGCCCTTCCGGTATGGCCTCACTGGCGTAGGACCAGGCCAGAGCGAGATATCCGGCGGTGAGCAGATTATATTGTGAATAATCGGAATAGTCCTCGTAGCCGAAGCGCCTGGCCGGATTGAAATGGTTCTGCACCACCCATAGCCCGCCGGACGGGCGAACCCAACGCGCCACCGAGCCGGCGGCAAGATGCGCCGCGCGCTTGAAGCTCGCCGCCTCGTCGGTATCGCCCCGCGCCGCAGCACGAGTGGCGGAAAGTTCGAACAGCGCGGTCTGCAAGGCATCGTTCCACAGATGGCCGCCGCTGCGGCCGCCGATGGGGAAATCGCCGCCCGGCGACTGCATCAGCAGCGAAGCCCACGCGCCACGATGCACCAGCGTCTCGATGGCGGCGCGGCCCGGACCACGATAGCCTTCCTGCAGCAGCACCATGAAATTGAACCGCGCGGCGGCATCATAGACCAGCGGCGTGGCGGGATCGCGGTAAAGCCCTTCGGGCGTGAACCGGGGCAATTGCGCGTCAACATAGCGATCGACGAAGGCGAGATCAGTGAAACCATCCCGGTGCCTCAGATATTCCCCGCTGATCGCATTGGCATTCCAGTTCATCACGTCGGGCTGGCCCGGGCCAATGCGATCGGAATAGGCCTTGTCCGGATCGATCCGGCGCAGATAGCCTTCCCAGCGCTTGCGGGTGTCGGCATCGACGCGACCGCGTAGCCGTTCATAAGCCATCATCGCCGGCAGGATGTAGAAGTCGCCCGTCTTGCCCGCCGCGCGGTGGCGAGCAAGATCGCTCAGCGAAACCTCCAGCGCACGCATTGCACTGCCGAGCAGATCCTGCTGGCCATTGTCGATCAGGACAGCTGCGGCCAGCGCAAAATTGGGCGTGCTATACTGGATTTCATACTTCTTGTACGGATCGATAATCTCGCCGGTAGGCAGCTGCAAATGCCTGAAATGCCTTACGATTCCGCCTATGAGTCTGATATACTCGCCGCGGTTGATGCCGGTGGCTGGCAACGGCTGCGCATGTGTCAATTGCGTTCGGACGTCATGGATTACGGGTCCCAGCGGATCGGGCATCCGGTACGCGTCGGGGATCGGCGGCACCGAATGGTCTTCGCCGGCCATCAGCAAGGGCTCGGGTCGGAAATGATTGATCAGCCGCTTGCCGGCATAGAGGGCGATCGGCGCCAATATGATTGCCGCGACCACAACCAGGATGATCTGGATCCGCTTCGTCTTCGCTTGCTTGCCGGCCATGCCCCCCCAATCCGACCTTACCACGTGCAATGCACTTACTGCAGAGGTCGATGGACGGGCAAGACAAGCGCCTTCCTTTATGACCGCTCTTCAGCGATAAGCCGCGCCATGCACGCCCGCTCCGTGCTGCCGCTTCTTCGGTCACCACCATTTCCCGGCGTCGATCCAAAGATCGCGGCGGTCAGCGCATGGCGCCGCAACGCGCCCGGAAGCGGTGGGTGCTTCAGCTCGCCACCGGCGCGAAAAGCTTCATCGACAATCCGGCGATCGGATCAAGACGGCTCAATGAAGCGGGTCTCCATGTCGCGCGGCTGAAGGTGGCGCATGCCATGGCCTGGTCGCGCAGGCAGCGGCTCGCGCGGTGGATCGACCCTGCCGATCGGGCGGCATTCGATCGGGATGGCTTCGTGATCCGGCGTGATTTCCTCCCCCCCGACGTTTTCCAGCGCCTGCGCGAACAGGTCTTGAACTATCGCGGTCCCGCACGTGAAATGATTCAGGGCGATGCCGTCACCCGCCTGAGCATTTTTTCGTCCCGTAGATAGTTCACTGCTCCGAAACGATACATTTAAGAGGAATTTCACGAAAATCGTGGAAAGGTTCGAACTGCATTTTCATGCTATCGAACCGCTGCGGAATCGGAAGTCCTCACGCCATGTCTCATTCACCCACTGCAGCCTGCGCACCCGACATGCTGGCCCAAGCCTGCATCAACACGCCTTATGCTATCGCGATTTCCGCGCAGGGCACGTCGGTTACTTATGGTGCACTTGAAAAACGCGTCGGCGCGATGGCGGCTGCATTGCGGGCCAGGGGCGTTTCAACGGGCGGGTTGGTGGCAGTGTGCCTGCCACGTTCGATCGATCAGATCGTGGCAATGCTGGCCGCCTGGCGTGCCGGTGCGGCTTACCTGCCGATTGACCCGGCGTGGCCCGATAGCCGTATCGCCGAGCTGATCGCCGACGCGGACTGCCAGGCGCTGGTGGCATCCGCGCCGATTGCGGCGTGCCTTGACGGCAAGCTGGCCTTCGTTTCGCCCTATCTCGATCAGAATGGCGAGGCGATTGCGCTCTCCGCGACTGACCGCGCCAGCCTCGCTTATGTGATCTTCACTTCGGGATCGACCGGCAAGCCCAAGGCGGTCGAAGTGACCCACGCCAATCTCGCGGCGTTGATCGACTGGCATCTTGCCGCGTTCAACGTGACCGCGGGAACGCGCACCAGCCATTTGGCGGGTCTCGGCTTCGACGCATCGGCCTGGGAGGTTTGGCCGACGCTCGCAGCGGGCGGTACGCTGGTGCTGGTTGATGATGCGATCCGGCTCGATCCGGCGCAGCTGCGCGACTGGCTGGTCCGCGAGCAGATCGAGGTCGCCTTCGCGCCGACCGTGCTGGCCGAGCCGATGGTAACGATGTCGTGGCCTGCCAACAGTGCGTTGCGCGTGCTGCTGACCGGCGCCGACAAGCTCACCGCCCGCCCGGCGTCCGGCCAGCCCTTCCTGTTCGTCAATAATTATGGCCCGACAGAGTCCACGGTCGTCGCCACCTCGGGCGTTGTTTCCTCGGATGGCGCCGGTATCCCGTCGATCGGCGGTGCGATCGCCGGCACGGATATTCATCTTCTTGACGCCGATCAACAGCCGGTCCCAGTGGGCGAGCCGGGCGAAATCTGGATCGGCGGCGCACAGGTTGCGCGCGGCTATCGCGGCGATGCTGCCCTGACCGCCGAGCGTTTCGTCACGCATCCGGCCTATGGGCGCCTTTATCGAACCGGTGATCTCGGCGTGCTGCTCGACACTGGCGAGATCGCCTTTCAGGGCCGGGTCGACGGGCAGGTCAAGGTGCGCGGCCATCGCATCGAGCCGGCTGAGGTTTCGGCGGCGCTCAATCGCCTGGCGGACATTTCAGCAAGCGTCGTGGTCGCCCGCGACGGAGAGCTTGTCGCCTATGTCGTCCCGGCCGAGGGGGCCACGCCGACCGCAATTGGCCTGCGCGAGTCACTGGCCGAGACGCTGCCCGATTACATGGTGCCAGCGCATTTCGCCGGACTCGAGGCGCTGCCGCTTACCGCCAACGGCAAGATCGACCAGAAGGCGCTGCCCGATCCTGCGCAGCACGCGCTGTCCGATGCGCCCGCCGGTCGCGCCCCTTCGACGCCGACCGAGGAACGGCTGCTGGAGATCGTCCGCAGCGTGATCGGCCGCGACAATATCGGTGTCGATGACGACTTCTTCCTGGTCGGCGGTCATTCGCTGCTCGGCACCCAGGTCGTCGTCCATGCGCGCGATGCGTTCGGGATCGAGCTGACCCTGTTCCACCTGTTCGAGACGCGGACGGTGGCACGGCTGGCCGAGACCGTTGAGGCGCTGGTGATCGAACTGCTTGACGGTATGAGTGATGAGGACATCGCTCGGTTCGCGGAGTAAGCAGCATGGCCACCGCTCCCGTGCTCGATCCCTCGCTCAGCCTCTATCACCTGCTCGATCCGAAGGTGCTGGCGGACCCTTATCCGCTCTACCGCAATCTGCAGGAACAGGCACCGGTCGCCTGGGATCCCTATCTCTCCTGCTGGGTGGTCACCGGCTATGACGACGTCCTGACCGTCCTCAAGGAATTCTCGGCAGATCGCACGCCCTCGCCTGATTTCATGCGCAAGCTCGGTCTCGGCGAGATCGAGCCGCTGGCCGAGGTGATGTGCCGGCAGATGCTGTTCCTCGACGCGCCGTCACACACCCATTTGCGTAAGCTCTGCTCCACGGCCTTCACCCCACGCCGGGTGGAGCGCCTCGAAGACTATGTCATCGCCATCACCGATGAGCTGATCGATGACGTGCTTGCCTCGGGCCGCATGGATATCGTCAAGGATTTCTCCGAACGGCTGCCCGCGATCGTCACCGCGCATCTGCTCGGCGTGCCGCGCGAGGATCATCTCCAGCTCAAGGCCTGGTCGGCCGATTTCGCGGAGATGCTCGGTAACTTCCAGCATAACCCCGGCGGCGTCACCCGCGTACTCAAAAGCCTGGAGGACATGACTGCCTATTTCCAGAGCGCGATCCGCGAAAAGGAGCGCAAGCTGGAGGACGGGCTGGTCCGGTCGCTGATCGAGGCCGAAGTGGACGGTGAGCGGCTGACCGAGGAGGAGGTGATCGCCAACATCATCGTCACCATGGTCGGCGGACAGGAGACGACGACCAACCTGATCGGCAACGGCATGCTGACGCTGCTGCGCCAGCCGGACAAGCTTGGCCAGTTGCGCGAGCATCCCGAGATCATCGATACCGGCGTCGAGGAACTGCTGCGCTACGAAAGCCCGAGCCAGCATACCGGCCGCATCTGCCACAAGGATACAGTGCTGAGCGGCCAGCTCATCCCCAAGGGCGCGCCGGTGCTTGGCGTCATGGCGGCCGCCAACCGCGACCCCAGCCGCTTTCCCGACCCCGATGCGCTCGATCTCGAACGGCCGGACAATCGCCACCTCGCCTTCGGTTGGGCCGCACATTTCTGCTTCGGCGCCCCGCTCGCGCGGATGGAGGCGAAGATCGCGTTCAACGCGCTGCTCAAGCGACTGCCCAATCTCGCGCTTGAGGAGACCAAACTCGTCTGGCGCGAAAATCTGGGACTGCGCGGTCTGAAGTCGCTGCCGGTGCGCTTCGATGGACAAGCCTGAGATCAGCGACGCGGCGGAGGCCCGCCGGCAACTGCTCGCCAGGATGCTGAGCGGCAAGGCTGGTCCGGCCGCCGCCGCCATCAAGCCGCCCGAGCCGATCCGTCCGCGCGATCCCTCCCGTACGGTGCCGCTCACCGCCGAGCAGAGCCAGCTGTGGCTGCACGCCGAGATGGCGCCGGACATGCCACTCTACAACGAGTCGATCACGATCCATCGGCTTGGGCCTTACAACCATGCCGCGCTCGAATGGGCGATGAGCGAGATCGTCCGCCGCCATGCAATCTGGCGGACGGCTTTCCTCATCAATGGCGAGGGCGAACTGATCCAGCAGGTCGCGCCGCCCGCGCCGATGACACTCCGGATCATCGACATCAGCCATTTCCCGGCGAAGGAGCGGGATGCCGAGGCCGTCCGGCTTGCAACCGAGGATGCGCGAACGCCGATCCCGCTCGATCAGGCGCCGCTGTTCCGCGCCCGCGTCGTCAAGCTCGGCGAGGAGGAGCACCGGCTCTACCTGACGCTCCACCACATCATTTTCGACGGTGTTTCGATTTACCGCACCCTGGTTCCCGAACTGGCCGCGCTGGTCGCCGCGTTCGAGGCGGGCCAGCCTTCGCCGCTGCCTGAACCGGCACTGCAATATGCTGATTACGCGGTCTGGCAGGCCGACGAGACCGATTCGGCCGCGCTCTCCCGCCAGATCGAATATTGGCGCGGCGCGCTCGCCGAGCCGCTGCCCCGGCTGGAGGTAACGGGCGATCGCCCGCGCCCGGCCTTGCCGACCCATGCCGGATCGATGGAGGTATTCGAGCTTCCCGAGACGCTGATCGAAAGCCTCAAGCATCTGGCGCGGGCCGAGGGCGCGACGCTCTACATGGTGCTGCTCGCCGCCTACAAGGCGATGCTGTTCCGCTACACCGGCGATACCGACATCATCGTCGGCGGCGTCACCGACACCCGCCGCCGCCCGGAATTGCAACCGCTGATCGGCTATTTCCTCAACACCATGGCACTGCGCAGCCGGCCGGAAGCCGACCTGACGTTCCGCGACTATCTCGCCCGCGTGAAGGCAAGCGTGATCGGCGCGCTGGGCGCGATCGACGTGCCGTTCGACCGCCTGATCCGTGCGCTCGACATCAAGCGCGGCAGCGGCACCCATCCGCTGTTCAACACGCTCTTTTCGATCGAGCCGCCGGTCGATCCCTTCCCGCCGGGCTGGGATCTGACCCAGATGGACGTCGTGGTCGGCGCCGCCAAATATGATCTCTATCTGGAGCTGGACGAGCGGCCCCAGGGCTTCGCCGGCCGCTTCCTCTATTCCACCGAACTGTTCGATGCTTCCACCATTCGCCGGATGATCGGCCACTGGAGCCGCCTGCTGGAAGGCATAGCCGCCGATCCCGGCCTGACGCTCGCCCGCTTGCCGATGCTGGCAGAGGATGAACGCGAGACGCTGATCGAGCGCTGGAACGATACGGCGTGCCCCCTGCCTCATGGCAATGTCGTCGACTGGTTCGCCGCGCAGGCGAAGGCGACACCCGATCAGATCGTGCTGGAACAGGGCGTGGAACGCTGGACCTATGCCGACCTCGATGCCCGCTCGAATGCCATCGCCGCACGGTTGACCGCCGAAGGCATTGCGCCGGGACAGCTTGTCGGGCTGGCGCTCGAACGGACGCCATGGATGGTCGCGGCGATGCTGGCGGTGGCGAAAACGGGCGCGGCCTATCTGCCGCTCGATCCCGGGTTTCCCCCTGCGCGGCTGGCGCTGATAACGGAAAGCGCGCAGCCCGCGCTGGTGCTGGTGGAACCGGGCACGGAGAACGTGATTCCGGAGGGATCGGCGAAGTTGCTCCTGCTCGATCGCGACTGGCCAGCTCAGCCCCCCGCATCCCCGCAGATCGACGGCGAGGATCTGGCCTATGTGCTCTACACCTCGGGCTCGACCGGCACCCCCAAGGGCGTCGAGGTGCCGCACGCCTCGCTGATCAACCTGCTGATCGCGATGCAGACAGTGCTCGGTTTCGGGTCCGGAGAGATCCTGCTCGCTGTCACCACGCTATCCTTCGACATCGCCGCGCTGGAGCTGTGGCTGCCGATCGTCGCGGGCGGCCGGATCATCCTCGCGTCGCGCGAGCAGGCAACGGACATGACCTCGCTTGCCGAGCTTATCGACAGTCGCAAGCCGGATATGATGCAGGCCACCCCGGCCACCTGGCGGGGGCTGATCGAATCCGGCTGGAGCGGCACCGGCGCCATGCGCGTGCTGTGCGGCGGCGAGGCGATGCCGCGCACGCTTGCCGATCAGCTGCTGCCGCGCGTGAAACAGCTCTGGAACATGTACGGCCCGACCGAGACGACGATCTGGTCGACGGTTGCCAGGGTGGAAGCCGGCAACGGTCCAGTGCCGATCGGCCATCCGATCGCCAACACGCAGGTTCGCATCCTCGATCCCTCGGGCAATGACATGCCGATCGGCGCGGTCGGCGAGCTGAACATCGGTGGGCGCGGGCTCGCGCGCGGCTATCGCGGCCGTCCCGACCTGACCGCCGAGCGCTTTGTCGATCATCACGGCACCCGGCTCTACCGCACCGGCGATCTCGCCCGCTGGCGCGCCGACGGGGTGCTCGAATGCCTCGGCCGCACCGATCATGAGGAGAAGATACGCGGCTTCCGCGTCGCGGTCGAAGAAGTCGAGGCGGCGATTGCGCGGCTGCCCGGCGTCTCGGCCGTGGCGGTGCGCAGCTGGCCCGATGCTTCGGGCGAACGCGCGCTGGTGGCCTATATCGTCGGCAACCCCTCCGAGCCTCGCGCCGCTCTGGCGCAGACGCTGCCGGATTACATGATCCCGTCGCGCTTCGAGACGCTGGAGGCGCTGCCGATCACGCCCAACGGCAAGATCGACCGCAAGGCGCTGCCCGAGCCCGGCGCGGTTTCGACCGAAGTCCATTTCGAGCCGCCCGCGACCGAAACCGAAAGGCAGCTCGCCGAAATCTGGCAGCATTTGCTGAAGGCCGAACGTATCGGCCGGAACGACAGCTTCCTCGATCTCGGCGGCCATTCGCTGCTGGTGGCGCGGCTGGTGCGGCGGATCGTCGAGGTGTGGGGCCGCCGCATCGGCATGGCCGAGCTGTTCCGCGCGCCGCGCCTCGCCGAGCTTGCGGCGCGGATCGACAAGGCCGAACGTGCCGAGGCAAGCGAGCTGGTGCCGATCCAGCCCAATGGCCACCGCACGCCGATCATCTGGATCGATGGCGGCCCCGCGATGCTGCCGCTGGCGACGGAGCTTGGCGAGGATCAGCCCTTTTTCGGCCTGCTGCTCGATCCGATCCTCGAAAAGGCGATGGGCGAGGGCGTGGTGTTCGAGAAGGTGGCGGCGGAGGTCGCGCGGTCAGTCCGCAAGGCAATGCCGCAAGGCCCGTACTTCATCGGAGGCTGGTGCAACACCGGCATCCTCGCCTTTGAGGTCGCCAGACAGTTACGGGCGATGGGCGAGGAGGTGCCGTTGCTGATCATGGGCCACGCGATCAATCCCGCCGCATTCGCCGCGATCACCAGAAAACAGATGCTGATCAGCAAGGCGCGCTATCATGCCGCGACGTGGTGGCGCCTGCCCTTGGCCGAGCGACTGCACTATGCGGTGGCGCGGTGGCGCGGAACGCTCGAAAATCTCGGTGTTTCGGAGCCGGACCTGCCCCAGGATCGCTATCACCAGCTACGCACCGCGCTGGAGGATGCCGCCTATCCCTATCGCCCGGGAACCTATGATGGCGACGTGGCGCTGTTCCAGCCGATCGACCGCATTCATGTGCTCGATACCCGTCCGGGCTGGGCACAGGTCGTCAACGGACGGCTTGCCGCCTATGATGTACCGGGTGATCATGGGACCATGCGCGACCCACCGAACGTGACGACATTCGCGACCCTGCTTCGCCCGGAATTGGAGCGGGCCACCACCCCAGTCCCGCACCGGGCGGCGCGCTAGGCGATGGCTGCGGTCGAGGTCCGCTTCGGTCCGCTCGATGTCGCGACCGACGAGGTCACTCGCTGCCTTGCCCTGCTCGATGGCGCCGAGCGTGAGCGTGCTTCCGCTTTCCGCTTTGAGCGGGACCGGCGGCGCTTCATCGTGAGGCGTGGACGGCTACGCGAATGGCTTGGCCTCCGAATGAATCAGCCACCCGCCGAACTGCTCTTCGAGACCAATGCATTCGGACGACGAAGCCTGAGAGATGGCGGCCCCCATTTCAGCACCTCCCATTCGGGGGAATGCATGATGGCCGCTTTCGCGGACAGCGATGTCGGCTGCGACATCGAGCGAACCGATCAGGAGATCGACTGGCGGCCGATCGTGCGGCAACTCTTCGCGCCGCGCGAACGCGAGACACTTGATGCGCTGCCCGAAGGCTCCGGAAGGCCGGCCTTCTTCGATTGCTGGGTCCGCAAGGAGGCATTCGTGAAGGCCCTTGGGCAAGGGGTTTCCTATCCGTTCGATTCCTTCGACATGTCCGCCCGGCCCGGCGAGCCGCCGCTCGGTATCGCCGGCTGGAGGATGGCTGCGATATCACCCGGCACAGGCTATGCCGGCTCGGTCGTGGTACGCGATGACGGAGCGCCGCTGGCGGTTTCGCTTTCCTAGTATATCATCGCCGCCGACCTTGGCTTATCCGGTGGCGATGGCGCAAAGACATAGGGAATTTGTGATCCTTGCCTCTGTCGCGGTAGCAGCCGCCGCGCAGATCTACTCAAGCGGCATGATCAATATTGCCCTGGCGTTCGGGCCACAAACAGGATTCACGGCCGGGTCGAGCCGCAGTCGCCAACGGATCGCCAACCCGCTTGAGAGAGGTGATGTATTCGTATAATACACTCCGGCCAGAAGTGATGTGGATTAGGGTAAGGCGATGAACATCGAACCGGGCTTCCGCTACGAAGCGCTGGAAACTGCCGTGCCGGTCGATGAAGACGAGGCGGCCGCTCGCAAGCGTAGGTTGATCGTCATCGCGGCTATCGCGATTCTGGCGGCGCTGCTTGTCTTCCTGATGCTCCGCGGGTCCGCCAAGCCGCCCGCCGCCGCCGAGCCGC
>Ga0065707_10082302_pt1 | contig 17162 bp, 21 predicted proteins | sample SwiRhicommuniRL3_FD_59094 | JGI IMG/M metagenome (GOLD analysis project Ga0065707, IMG submission 59094) | Switchgrass rhizosphere bacterial communities from Rose Lake, Michigan, USA - RL3 v2 (version 2) | ecosystem: Host-associated > Plants > Roots > Rhizosphere > Soil | place: East Lansing...
TCGCCGCGTCGCATCCCAGCTTTGCCACCCCGGTGATGCGCGCCACGCTCGATACAGCAGAGAGCTTCCGCGATGGCATTGTCATCCCGCTCTTGACCAAGAGCCTGATGGATACTGTCTTCTATCACCACTTGGCTGCGACGGTCCGGACGCCCAATCTCCCCACCACCGCCTTCCAAGCTCGTGCGCTTCGCATCCTCCTGCTCGACCAGTTCCGTGCGGCGATCGTTCGAACCGGCCTGGACCAACTTCGAGTCGAATTCACCATGGGCCAGCCGCCGGTGACGATCGCTACCCTGATTGCGCGCGTGCCCATCGACGACACCTTCTGGAGCCGTATGCAAGAGCTCGTCGCCGTGGTTGGACTCATGGATTCCACGCAACGCGAACGCGTGGTGCAAGCCTGGGCCGCGGGCTTGCTTGCGCCGAACATTTGGCCCATTATCCCAGTCGTGGCCGTGTTGCGGGCGAGCCCATCGCAGGATGGGACGACGCTGGCACGGGCGGATGCCAACAACCACCCATGGTGAAAGGATGACGATCACTCCTGCCCACCTCAATGGCACGGCGCCAAGTGGTCTGGCGCAAGGTGGTGGAACGAGACGAGCCGAGCGACGATGACGATGGCGGCCGGGAAGTAGAGCAGCGCTGGACGAAGAAGAAGAACGGCAAAACAAAGAACCCGCAAAGCTGTTTCGATTCCACAACGTCGACGGCACGCTGTCTCTGCAACGGCAGCTGGGCCGTGTGCAAGTTTTGCTGTAGCGCGGCGATCTTGATCCTCATTGTCTTCATTCTGACCTCGGGTGCGGTCATCTTGTTTGGAAGTAAACGGTGAGATGCGGGGCCTTCTTGTTCTTGTCGTCGTCTTCTTCACCATGGGGTGTGATGTGTTGGCATCCCGTGACGCCAACCCGGACATTGCCGACGCGATTGTCCACGGGGCCGATACGATCTTTGCCCCCAACGATCCGTGGCTCCGCCTCCTCCTCTACACGCCCCCGTTTCAGGGCTCGGTGGTCACGCAGGCCGTGTTGATTGTGCAGTTCTCGATCCGCCTCTCGATCCACAACTACCGGGACGATTGTACTGCGTATGGCGAGGCCGTGGTCGCGGCGTTTGATCGTCTCCGCTCGCTTCCCGACACGGGCGGCCATCTCGCGCGGGGCTGGACGCACGTTTCGGCCGCGGACTTCCGGGGGATTTGCGAGCGTGCCGGGCCATCTCCCATTGGTCGCCGAACCGCAGCGCGTGCAATGCTCCACGCCCAGCGGGTCTTGCAAGTGATTCTGCCCGACGAACGCCGGGGGACCTTCTGACCCGCATGTATTTTTAACTTTCTTTCGGGGCGAAGCCCGGTCTCCCACTATAACCCACCCATGGTGAAGGAGAACGCGCTCACCATGGGCAGGTGTGCGCATGGGTCCCCGATCCCATCCTGCCAGTGCCCCACGAGAGAGAACCGAAACAGATGCCGTACGAGACCTCCACGGCCTATATGGCCTTGATCTTCACGATCACGATCATCGCCTCCTGGTGGGCGGAGCTCGTCATCACCGCCTTGTGCATCATGATCCGCAAGGGGCCCTATAGCTATGGGATGGGGAAGGTTCCGACGCGCGGGAGCGAACGACCCATGCGAGGCGATGCGCATTTCTGGTATCGCTGGCTGCGGGCGCCAGAGGGCTGGTTGCCCATCTGGGCCTGGATGCTGATCCTGTTCATTGTCGCCGGGTGCTGGGGCGCTGGATGGGGCGTCCACATGTGGATCGTCAACGATTACCTCACGACCAACACGAGCGGCATCTTCTGGACGGTGATTGCGTCCTTCTATATCATCGTCCCCGTGCTGCACACGTTCTGGGCGGGCATGTTCTTCTACCGCCAATGGCTGGGCGCGGCCGTCTTCTGCGCCGTGCTCTACTTTGCGGCCGTGGGCGTGCAGTTTGGCATGACCCTGTCCTACCCGGTTGTCTACCTCAACTCGCTCTTTGTCTACCAGCAATACCAGTGGACCTCCTTTGGCCTCGGCGGCTGCGTGCAGCTCCTCTGGGCCTTCTACGTCCTCATCGTCACCGTCATCGTCTATGTGCGCAACAAGGACCGCACGGACGACGAGCTCGCACCGGATGAGGATGAGGTCGAGGCACAGGCCATGGCCGCGCTGCATGCAGGTGACCTCGCGACGATCAAGGCCAACTCGATCCTCACGGCCGATGCCCTCATGGCCCCACTGCAGGGACGCATTGTGCGCCGGCGTGTGACGTCGGCACGCGTCTGACCAACCAACACACCCCATGGTGAAAAGAACAAACATGCTCTGACACGTGTGTGTGTGTAGTAGGAGGAGGTTATATTGCGTTGTTTTCTTTCACCATGGGTGGGGTGGTCATGCATCCGCCTTGTCTCCTTCCGCCCCGGCGCGACGACGCGCGGCCGCACGACGGGCAAGGAGGGCACGGCGTTGGGCAGCGAGTTCGTGGCGTGGTTGGACACGCACGCCCTTGGTCATGTAGGCCGCGTGGGTGATATCACGCACATTGATGCGAGAGCGTCCACCCGACGTGGTGAGCGCCAGCGCCGTGTGCAGGATGCTCCCGAGATGCGACTCGAGATCGGCGCGCAGGATCTTTTCCATCTCCTTCGTTTGCGAGATGCGGCGCAGGCCTTGGCGGCGTGCATGGCGATGGAGCTGTGCGTAGGGCAACAGGTTCTCGCGCGGCTTCTTGCCCTTTTGCTGGTGGCGGCGGCCCATTCTGCGTAGGGAGAGTGAGTGTGTGTGGATGCCATCCCATACACCCACCCATGGTGGAAGAAAGCGGGACGTTCTCTTCACCATGGGTGGGGGCGTGTGGCGCGCGCGCCCACTCACTCTGAGACATGGACTGGTACTGTACAACGTGCAAGTTCAGCATCTACGCGAGCAAGGATACATGCAAGAAGTGCGGGGCCAAGCGACCGGGCACCCCGCCAAAGAGCAATGCTCCACGTGCGGGCGATTGGCCCTGCTCAAAGTGTGGTGTCAGCAACTTTGCGAGTCGCGGCGCCTGCTTCAAGTGCAAGGAGGTGAAGCCGCGCGCAGCACCAGCGCCAGACGCTGAGACAATCATCGCGGCGTGCTGTTCCATCTGCCTGTTCGCCAAGGCTACCGTCGCCGTCTTCCCCTGCGCCCATCTCTGTGTCTGCGCGGATTGCTCGCCGACGCTCGTGGGCAAGTGTCCGCTGTGTCGCGGGGAGATCAAGGATCGGAAGCAGATCTTTTCGTGACATGACCCACCCCATGGTGGAAGAAGGACCAATATATAGACGCTTTATTGTTCACCATGGGTGGGAGGTCAATGTGTCGCCACCTCCACATAGTCCAGCAATGTACTGGTCCGAGTCGCGCGCGGCCTGCTGTTTCCATAGCGCCAGGCGATGGTCGAGGCGAGTTTCGTGCGGCCCGTGCGATTGGCAAAGGAACGCAAGGCCGGAGCGTGGCGCCGCGCCACGTTGAGCATTGAGGCTAGGGTGTCGAGCACGACATGGTCGTCCGCCACTCCCGCGATGAGCAAAGTCATGGCGTCGGCGCTCGGCATCCAACGCCATTCGCGGCACGCCCGGGCCAAGAACTCCCACTGCGATGCACCGGCAATGTAGTCCGCGAGCTCTTGGCCCAAGGCTTGGGCGGTTGGAGTCCAGTGGATCGCAGCGAATCGCGGGGTCAGCGCGTTTGCGATGCTGTGAGGATGGTTGACTCGCAGGGTCGCCAGAGTAAAGTCAATCACCCCGTGAGCGTGAAGCGGGATAGCATCCGGTGCCCAGGCTCGGGAGGCGGCCACGGCACAGAGTACAGAGTCGGGTGCACCCATGGCAACAAGCTGTGTCACGACGCGCGCATCGACCAGGAGACCCAGCGTGGGGAGCCACGCACATCCCGCCGTCCCGGGCTTGGTCACCATGTTCGGAACGCGGTAGACACCAAATTGGCCGAAACGACGTAGCACCTCGAGCACAATGTTGCACCCATAGCTCACACTCCAGCGGATATTCGCCAAGGCGATGAGCGCGTCCGCGGCCAGGAAATCATCGTCTCCAATGGCGATGATGATGCGCTCGATTTCCCTGGGGTCGGGGAGACTAAAGCTTGAGGGCCAGGACTCGCGCGGGGCGTCGTCGCCGTCGTCTTCGAGGATGAAAAACCGGAGCGGCGCGGCCGAAACGACTGTGATTGGCGTGCCAGGCAAGGCATAGACTGCACCCGTTTGCATCACTTTTGAAGGAGGGCGCAAGGCGAGTGGCCGGGTTGCTCGATCACCACCAGCCCCAACCCATGGTGAAAGAAAAACGTCGTTACCCTTCACCATGGGGTGTGTGGCAGTGTCTGCGCGCGCCCATGGCCGGCTGGTATTACGTCTGCCTGCACTACACGCAGTCGGAGAAGCGCAAGAAGGCGGCACTCTGTACCCACTGTGTCACATCGCCCGAGCTCTCGGTAATTGACCACAATCTCGGTGTGTTCGAGGAGAATTGTCGCCGGCTCTTTTGTCGGGAGGATGGAGCGCGCTGGCGTTTCGTGATCATCGTCGGACCCTGTCGGGAGAGCGTGGCGCGCGAATTTGACGTTCCGCTCATGGGGAAGGATACAAACGCGATGCTCGATCTCGCCTACGATCATGCGGTGCAACTTGCGGCACGACACGGGGTGCCTTGCTACACGGATCGCCAGGAGCTCTCCGCGCAAGAGGAGTATGAAATTTTGGCCTCCGTCGCGCCGGACATTGCCGCCCTTTACTTGGATATGTTCCGCGGGGGTGTAGCCGTGAAACGGGAGGTTGTGTAGAGGGTTGTTTTTCTTTCACCATGGGTGGGCATGGTCAGTGTCATGGAGCCCCTCGATACAGCCGAACATCTCGCCGAGGCGATTGCTGGTGGGCGCTTGGATCCCCAGCTTTGGCCGCGCTTGCTGAATCTGACGGCATTGATCCGACAGGCGTTGCGCTCTGTCTCAGACTTCTTCGTCGACCACTACCGTGCGGATCCCAAGCACTGGTTGATTGCAGCGGCACGGGAGGGAAGAGTCATGCCCATCTTTCAGATTGGCGAGACGCGCACGTTGCGAGCCAGCTTCCGGCGGGCAGCGATTCGACAGGGGGATGGGAACAACGTGTTCATCGATGTTGTGGTCACCCAACACCGCCCCATGGTGAAAGAAGCCGACGATCCCCAAGCATCGTTTACGGGCTCGGAAGGCGATACGCTCAAGGCTCAGCAAGCGGTATGCTGCTACTGGGCACGCAGCTTCCCGGCGGTGCTCGCGGATTGTCTCATTAGCTTCCTGGCTCAAGTTGCGCCCATGGCGTTGAGCGAGGAAGGGTTGGAGGCCGATGGGCTACGCGCGGAGAATGCACCCAAACTCGATGCCTTCAAGGGCAGGCATGCCTGGCGGCCCCATGAGCTGGGCCTCTTGCTCTCCCCGCTCTCTCGCCCGCAGCGCCGCGCCGCGATTCTCCTCGCCCACATCTTCGACTCCTGGGCCGAAACGAGCGGCGGGCGACACTTTCTGGACGTGCTCAACACGGCGTCGATTCAACGCCCTAGCCTCGAGGAGGTGTTTCCCGCTTGGTTGCTGGGCGATCTCCGCTTGGGGGAAACACAGCTCACGGCCCACCTCCCCGCGGGCTTTCCCGTCGATCGCCTTCACCATGGGCTTTCTGGGTGGATGCACATCACCGGGCCATGGGATCTGGCCATGCTCTGGGCTCCGACGGGAAGCGTGTCGCTGGACTCGATCGAGGAGTCGCCAAACGGAGCGCTGGACTTGCTCTATCACCGGGCGGAAGCGGCGGCACGGGAGATGGGACTTGTATGAGACACACACCCCACCCATGGTGGAAGAATCTACCACCCACACAACATGCGTGTCAGCGCGTTGTCATACTCGCGATGGAGACATGCCCAGTAGCGCCCGCCATCGCGGCTCTGGTTCCACTCGCCGTAGGCCCACGGTACTTGCCAGGCGCAGTTAAAGTCCGCGAGCCCGCCGTATGCGGGCCACCAGCCACCGTTGCAGGTTGGGATGAAGACAGGATCCTGGTAGCGTTCGTAGAGCGAGCGCTCGAGTGTATCGCGCAACGCGTACCAGGTATCGGGTGATGACAGCAGAGTGGCAGACGGGATGTGGCACGTTGCTGAGGACCAACGTCCCGGCGCTCCAAAACCGTGACGTAGATCGTAATGCTCCGTCGCCTGTTGCAAGAGGGAGACCAATGTACAGGGCGGGACTTGGTAGCGGGCGTCACGCAGCGTCTTGAAGTCGATATCATCGTAGGGCTCAGCGCAGGTGCCGAGGACGAGAAGAAGGAGAACCACAATTACCCCACCCATGGTGAAAGAATAACGTCTCCTATAGCCCCCCGTCTTCCTTCACCATGGGTGGTTGTGTGTGTGATCTCACTCCCCATTTCCCACCCATCATGTCCATCCCACCGCTCTTGCGCGACGCGGAGCTGGTTGAAAACCCGCGACCCGAACACCGGGTCCTTTGCGCAATATGCCACAACCTCTCGAACCTGGTTCTTTGTCCCAATGGCGAGTGGTGTTCCGTGGGCTACGTTGAGCGCACGAACCTCGAAGCTCATCTCTCTCGATGCGCGGGCCCATGTCCCTTTGGATGTGGCAATCTTGTCCATCCGAGGACCCTCCAAGAACACCGTGCTCGATGCACGTCCGTCCGCGTGCAGTGCAGCGCGGTCGGATGCGATTGGAGCGGGCCCCGCCTCGAGGCCATTGCACATGCTGCGTTGTGTGTGAAGCTAGCCGCGGCGCAGCAGATACCCATGGTGAAGCAATAAAGCATCGGTTTTCTTTCACCATGGGTGCGGTGTGTGTCTGTGTATACCCCCAACATCTCGCCACTTCCTTCCCAGCCATGGAACACGAGCCCACGAACCAACTCAACCCGAACGTCGAACACCTCAAGAACATACATCAACCCCAGGTGTGGTGGCACCCGCCCAAGGACTGGCGCCCGATTGTCGAGTTCTTCCGCACCGTCGCTGTCCCGCGCCACCACGAGATCCTTGCCAATGCGCTCGCCTTTACCTCCGCCTTGTGCTCCGTGCAGCGTGGCACCGACGGCCGTGGTGTCTATGCCAAGTCAACGCTGTCGGCACGCACCGTCCTCGGCCTTGTGCCCGGCGACTTGGACGCAGAACCTGCACCACTCGAAGACGGGCAGGACATGAACTGGACCGTCCAGATCAAGGGCAAGGAGCACGTCTACTTTCGCGTGCCCGAGGCGGACCGCTCGCCGCTCAGCTGTCTGAACGATGCCCGGCGCTACGCCAAACCCCGGGGCGGGCGCCCGCGTCTCGTGAACAATGCCCGCGCCATCTTGTGCATGTGGCGCGGCCTCCCGCGGCTCGTCGTGGTGACTTCGATGGAGATTCCCGAAGGCGAAGAGATCTTCCTCAGCTGGGGAAACAACGTCAACGTCAAGGACGACGACCACATCATCCGCGTCCCGTATCGTTCGGACGGGGCGGCCTCGGCACCGATGTTGGACCCCTTGCCGGACACGGAGGATGATCTAAGCGACGACGATGATGAGCCCGACACGCCGGACGAGGCGTCGGATGAAGTAGTCCGCGTCTCCCCGCGTCGCGGCCGCCCGCCCAAACGCCAGCCCCCGCAGGCCGAACCCGAAGCTGCCGCTCCCTCTCCGGCGAAGCGCCCGCGTCTCGTGATCACGGTGCCGCCGGCCATCGCTGCCCCGCCCGCACCCGCACGTCCCCAAGTCGACGCGGAGGTGGAACAGATGCTCCTGGATGAAGGCATCCCGATTCCCGTCGTGGATCTCATCACGGGGCCGCGCTACGGTGCGGTGGCACCGAAATTGCTGCGGCGCATCCCGATGACGCCCCTCTACGCCACGCTCCCGCTCCTACAGAAGCTCGCATTGGATGATATCATCGCGCACCTGTGATCCACACCACCCCATGCTGAAGAAGTAAAGCGTTTTTCGTTGTCGCGTGTGTTTTCTTTCACCATGGGTGGGTGTGTAGTGGGCACGCACACACACAGACCCACCCATGGTGAAAGAAAAACGAGCCGACTCGTAGCATATCGACGGTATTCCTTCACCATGGGGTGATGGTGTGTGTGCCAACATCACGCTGCCTCCCATTTCACCATGGCTACGAATACACTCCAGGGTGATATTGGTCAAATTGGTCAGCCCTCTCAAGACTGGACCTACGCCAAGGTGATTACCGAGGCGGTGTGGCGTTTTGTCCGCGAGGTCGCGGCCCCGCGCCGACACGATCTCCTCGAAAACGCGGTGAAATACACGCGTGAACTACTGTCGGTACGAGCGCGCTATGTGCGTGCCAAGAGTCCCTTGCGCCAATGGACGGTGCTCGGCATCATGCCTGGTCTCATCCGGAAGAAAACGTCCCAGATGCGCGGACGCTATTGGGACGTGTATCTGAAGGGGATGGAAGAGCAGTACGTCCTGATGCCAGAGGCCGATACACAGTCCCCGCTGACGTGCCTCCCTCTACCAAGGGATGTGAACAACGTCTTCTGCGCGGTCTTCGTCTGGCGTGGCGTGCCGCGTGTCTTCGTCATCACCAACCGTGGCATTGACACCAAGGAAGCACTCGTTGGGGGCTACCCTAACAAGCTGCTGAATCCCGAGGGACTTGGCCCAGCGTTCGTCATCACAGACGATGGCATCGAGAACCAGGACGAACGCTCGCTCTCTGACGTTACACCCCTGGAGGAAGAACCCGTGCGCGTGGCCAAGCGCCCGGCCCCACCAACTCCACAAGCCCCGGCGGCCAAGCGCGCACGCCGAGAACAGCAAGAACTTCCTCCTCCTACCGCGATCTTCACCGAGCCGGTGCTGGCCGTGACGCAGGTGGTTGAACCCGATCCCACCGGGTGGGAAGGGATATGGGACGCGGAGTCGTCAAGTGGCGAAGAATCCGATGTCGATCCCACGCCTCTCCCATCTGTGGGGCCCATACCATGGAATGAGATGCTTGAGATGGAACCTGCCGGCCTCCCACTCGTGATACCACGGCTTCCACCCTCCCCGAACCGACAGCGCATGGCACGGGAGCTCTTGGCGCGCGGTCGTGCTATGTTTGAGGCACCAGAACCTCTCCCCGTCCAGCTCCCGGTCGCTCCGCCGCCACCTGAACCAGTGGCAATCGTCGCCGCCGCTCCGCTCCCGATCGCGGTGCCACCGCCGCCTCTGGAACCCGTACCTCTTCCCCGGCCCGTACCAGCCCTCCCGCTGCCAGCAAACGCGGCTCCCCCGCCACCGGTCCTTCACATCCCCGAAGGCCCACTCGAAGGACCATCCACCTTCATCCAACACCAACTCGAGACACGCGTTGGCCTCCCCTTTAGCCTCGTCCAAGAGATCACAGAACTCGGTGGCACGAGCTTGCCCGCGCTCCGATGCTTCCCGCGCTTGCCTCAATATGCCGCGCTACCTCCGCTCTATCGCGCATCGCTCGACGAGTTCCTGGGCCTGGAGGATGCGTAGCATGACACCACCCATGGTGAAGATATCCATTGTATTAAGACGACGTTTTCTTTCACCATGGGTGTGTGTGGTGGGGTGTCTGCCCATTCACATCATGGATGAACCGTGGCCGGTGACCATGCTCGAGCATATCCTGTTCGCCGTCGGCATCTCACTCCATACCGCGCGGTATCTTACTGCACACGGCGTGACCGTGGCGAATCTGCGCTACCTCCCGCAGACGCCTCTGTTCCAGAGCATCCCCGTCCTCCAACGGCTGGCGATCGAACATCTCCTGGAGGAGGATTGATAGAAAGAGAGACACACACAGACCCACCCATGGTGAAGATAACCGTGTATCTAGCGTCGTTTTCCTTTCACCATGGGTAGGAATGTGTGTGTGTGTGACCCACAGGTAACGAGACACACGAACTTTATTTCACGAGGGACGCTGGCGCGGTGGGATGTGCGCAATGTAGTCGTCCAGGGCCAGGTGTTGGAGGAGCGGGAGGAGCGGGTATGCTGGCGTCTGCGGGAGATGGCGCAGGAGCGTCGGGTTCACGCCGCCGTACGGGCCCGTAACCTGGCGGATGAAATCCGCGGTCAGCCCGGCGTCGTGGAGTCCGAGGCGTGCTTGCCCGAGTTCAGAGAGGGCAATGTCGGCGAGGCGTGGCGCCTGCTGGGGCGGAGGCGCCGGGGCAGGTTGCGGCGGCGGAGGAGCCGCAATCAGTAGCGGCGGAGGCGCAGGGGCGGGCGCTGGTTGCGGATGCGGGGGTAGCGGTGCGCTGACGATGCGATCGATTAGCGCCTGCTCCAGGGTGCTGCCTGGGCGAGGTGTGGGGGCGGGCGGTTCCTCCTCTCCGCCCATTGCAACCTCATCCTCGGTGCTGGACGGACCGCGACGTGCGCGCTTTGAGGGCGGGGCCTCGGTCGAGACATCATCCGAGCGCCGCGGAGCCTTCTGCGGGGGTGGTGTCGATGTGCTGGAGGACTTGCGCTCCGGTGCTTCGCGGGCCGGCATCTCGCTGGAATCATCATCGTCCGACAGCCCGTCGTCGCCTCCTGGACCCGGGACGTAGGTTCGCGTGCGCCAACCCTTCTGGCGATGTGGGATACGCACGGATCCAGCGCTCTTCTTCCCACAGCGCACCAAAAGCTCTTCGCCTTGTTTGACGCGACAGGTGGTGATGGCAATGAGACAGGGCATGCCACGGAACACGGCCTTGATGAACAGCACATTGTGCCCTTCCTTTGTGGCTCGCATGAAGCTGAGCGGGGAATTGCCATCGGCTTCGAGCTGTGTTTCCATTAACCATGGGTGTGTGTATAGGGCGTACATGCAAGTACACCGTCTCGTTCGGTCGCGTGTTGATGAGCCACACTTGAAATCCACCCTTCTGCTCCTTGCGGATATGGCCCGGGACAATGCCGAGGATGGAGAGAGGGTCGAGGTCGCACTGAGCACGGGCGCGGGGCCCAGCTTCTCCAACCTTGGATTCTACGCGTAGCTTGCTGTAGGCCGTAGCGTGCTCACGGCGTTCGTGGTGATCGGGCACGGCCGTACCGTGGATGAAGCGTTTTATCACCTCTGCGTACCTGGGCGTGAGCCACCAGTCCCGCGGTGGTTCTGTCATCACTAATATTCCATCTTCTATCGGGTTCGTCGACATGGACATGGGGGAATGAGTCAAGAGCCCATCGACCCACACACACGCACACAATGGAGGAACGCCGCTATGGCGCTGCTGCTGCTGCTGCTGACGTTGCCCTTTTCGGTAAGGCGTACACACATCACCACCCATGGTGAAAAGGACATCTATCACTCCAGTCGCTTCGCATGCAGGCGACAAATCCCGTGTCTGTCGGCACGGTTTTCCCTCCTGATCTAGCCTCCTACTGGCCAAAGCAGCGGGCCGAGACGCAAGCTGCGGTGGATGCATACCTGCAAACCACTGCGATACAAGAGCACCATGATGTGCTGGAAAATGCCGTCAGGTACAGCGCGACGTTCCTCGACTCGACCTCGGACCTGCTCCGTCTTCGCATGGCCGTGAAGCCAAACACGGTGCTGGGCATAATACCTGGCGAGATCCACGCGACCCCTCACAATCCGATTCCGGGCTATCACGTCTACCGGATCAAGCCCCTGCCAAAGGCGGCCGTCACGGTCTCTGCCTATCTCTATGTTGCGCTCTCCAAGGCTGTACCGCTCAGCTGCATCACGGATTCAAGGCGCCGTCGCAGAGAACTGCGATCAAACTGGATTCACATTGTGCCGGGCATGTTGCTCGGCGTCCCACGTCTCCTGGCGGTGACGGAATCATCCGGACGAGTCGGCGACGTCGTCACCGCACAGGACAGAGAGCACTTGCGCTCCATGGGCCACGTGTGGGGATTCCGCATGCCGTACAAGCCGCGTGACCGCAAGCCACCGCGTCCAGCGCCCGAAGGAGAACCTGCAGCGAAGCGCATGCGTCCCAACCCGCCGGCGCTCTTGGTCGATCTCACCAGGCCCGAGCCTTCCCCGCCGCCGGCGATTCCAGCTCTCTGGCCTCGAGCGCCCGCCGCCTCATCCGATGAGACAGAAGCCTCTACCGCCTCTGAATCACGAGCCGCATGGCACTTGCGAGAGCTCAATGCCTTGCTCGAGGCATATGGCATCCCAGCCTCCGTCGTTCGCCAGCTACAGGGATGGGGCACCGTGAGCATCTATGCGCTGGAGCACGCGATTCCCTTCATCGAGGCGGACATTGGCCCGGCCTTGGCTGCCGCACTCAAGGCGGATGCGGAGAGATACCGGAAGGTGTATCCGCCGCCGAAGAAGGGAGATGCCTGACACACACACCCATGGTGGGAAATACAGGCATGTTATGTGTCACGTTTTCTTTCACCATGGGTGGTTCTGTGTGTGCTTTCCCATAAGCCCCCACCCATGGTGAACGAATCGACGATTAAATGCGTCTCTCGTCCTCCCGTTCGGGATCCTGCTTCTCCAGCGCCCAGGCGAAGCGTTCACGCCTCCGCATCTCCCGTGCGTAGTAGGCGAGACAGGCAACGATTGCCACAATCGCCAGCGCCATGGCGTAGTAGATGGCGATGGAGTAAGGCGAGGGTGGGAGTCGCGAGGGCTCCGGTGCTGACGTTGCGGACGTGATGTTCACCATGGGGGTAAGCTGTGTTGTAGTCCCGGCCATTTGAATGAACGTTTTCGTAGCATGCTGTTTCTCGTTCCTTTGGTTGCTCTTGGCGCGGTCTGCTTCGTCTGCGTCGCGGCCGGGCAGTGTCTCAAACCGAAGACCGCGCTCAACATGGTCCCGCGTCCGTTCCGCCCGGTCACGCGCATGATGGCGAGCGAGAACGGACGGGCTAGCGGTGAGTTCTACTATGATACCGCGGCGCGGCTTTGGGTGGAACGCCCACCGGAGAAGCGAACGAAACGGATACAGACCTGGATGTTGCACCCGAACAATGGAAGGCCCGAGATCCGCTGCTTCATCTGCGGACGAGACTCGACCCAATGGCACGACTGCGAACGATGCTATCAGCCAATGTGTGAGAGCTGCTACCACAGCCCCGCCCATGGTGGATATCACCAGAGCCAATGTCGCGGGGCGATGACATGGGGGAAAGGACCGCGAGATGCGATCCAAACGGCGATGCTCAACAAGAATCAAGGACGGCGGGTGCTGCGACTCGACCAGGGCTTGCCGGCCGCTACCTCTGCACTATTCCCAACGCTCGGCGAAGCCCCTTCCTGTCTCTACTGCAACTTCCGCGTCGACGAGGATGATGTCTACTACCAGTGCACCGAGTGCGGTGGCTTCTTTTGCGCGGGATGCGAAGAGAAGCAGTGGGAAACGCATGCCCAGTACTGCACCAAGGGCTACACGGCCAAGCTGCGGGCCGGCGGCGCGGGCCTTAAGACAATGTAACTTTCACCATGGGGTGTGTATGTGTGTGTGCGCACCCCCAACACCCACCCATGGTGAAAAGAAAAACGACCATCTATTCATCCAGCGTGTCAGAGGACGGTGACATGACACGCACAGCCCGAAGGTCCCCGGCCTTGAGCGCCGCGCAGAATCGCGTGCAGCGAATTCCGGGTTTCTCGCTATCCCGGCCACAGACCACGCAGGCTCGGAAGCGTGGACGCTTGGCCTTGGGCTCGGGTTCATCGTCATCCTCTCCCGGTTCCCCGGAGCGAGCCCGGCGTCGCCCACGCTGCAGTTGGGGTGTCTCTTCAATATCGTCGGGCGATACGACCGGGGAGTCGGGGGCGGGCGGTGTGACGGGTTCTGGCTCCGCTTCGGGGGCTGGGCGCGGCGGCACTCGCGTCCAGTAGGCATAGGACGTGAGCGATCCGACAACCACCGCATCCGGGAACTGTGCGCGCAGCGTTTCCACGTCGGGCACGGTGGTAATGGCCAGGCGGGCCGATTCGAGCGAGGGCCAGTTGAGCTCCACATCAAAGGTGGGATCGGAGAGGCGCCAGGTGTCGCGAGTCAGGATTTGCGCTTCGTCGGCAAAGGTCAAGGGCCCGTGCGTTAGGTAGACGTTCTGATGCACGGGGAAGAAACGAACCGGATGGTCGGCGAGATTCAGCGGGTGATAAAAGGGATCCTGCGTCCGGGTGTGCCCATAAAGCACCTTCTGCAAGTTCCAGCGCAAGTCGCGTTGCTCGCGGTGCGTCGTCAGATAGTGCGGTCCGGCGATGATGGCCGTGTCGAAATCAATCACGAGGCAGAAGAGATTCTGGTGCATGTGCGGTGAGAGCACGTAGAGGCGAGGCTCGCCATCGGGATCATCGGCTGGCGGCAACACGTAGACCCATGGTTTGTTGTAGTAGGGCGACGAGGGCGCCAATACAATCCCCATCAAGTTTGGCGGGTGGGCATCGTTGTGATAGACCTTGCGGCCCATGACCAAGACGGTGATCGTGAACAGGGCTTGCCAGATCAAGGAGAAGAAGGTTTCGCGCCGGTAAGGAATCGGTGTCTGGCCCGCATCGACCGCGTTCCCCTTGATGTAGTGCAGGAAGCTAAAGTCCCCGCGCGGTGTCATCTCATACATGGCCCAGCCCCCGGCCGAGTCGGGCAAGAACTTCTGCACGAATTCGTCGCTGCGCGCGAGCGGTGCCACGAAGGCATCGAGCACAATGGCCAGATGCGGGGTGAGAACGAGGGGCAGCGTGACCAACAAGTGTCGAAAGTAGAGACCAAAGAGCACGTCCACGGTGAGCCCGGATCGCTCATCCGTGTCGTGCACCGCGTCGCCATATTGCGCTCGCTCGTGGGCGTTTTCGTACCTGTTCACCATGGGGTGTGAGGTTTGCATACACACACACAGACACCACCCATGGTGGAAAGAACAACATCGTACCAATCGGCCATGTCATGCTCGTTGCGAAAGTAAGGCTGAGACTTGATTACCACCTGTCCACGCCGTCCGTTGAGGATCGCATAGGCATCGCGTAACGGGTGCCCCGGGGCGAGGTCGGCAAACCAGACCGTAGGTTTATTGGTGCTTCCCGTCGGCCCGATCGACCGTACCGCACGGGTTACGGTGGTGAGGCGGGCCTGCACCATGGCCGTACGTCGCTCCGGTGACGCGGCGTGTGCCTTCTTGAACCAAGCCTTCAAGGCCGCCACGATCGCGTCCTGCCAGGCTTGCGCCGTGGCTGGATGGCCGACCGTGGAGAAGGCGACCGGCGCCACCCAGCTCACCATGGCTGCGAGACACGTCGTCGCACTCCCATCGAGATCCGCACCCAAGGGCCAAGGCGTAAGTGGCAAGGTGGGCTCCCGCTCCGGGGGCGTGTACTGGGGGAAGAGCCAGTGTTCCGGTTTGAGGTCCCGGGCGGTGTCGGCAAGTTGTTGCTCCGATTCAATCAAAGCCCACGCTCGATGCAGGAGCGTATGGTCCTCAGCTTCCGGGCCGGCGGCCATTGGGGGGAGTGAGATTGGCGCGGGGGACCATCACACCCACCCATGGTGAAAGGATTCGTCGGTTTCTTTCACCATGGGTGGTGTCTGTGTAGTCCTCTTCCCTCTTCCCCCACTGAAAAATGAAGCGCCGCCGCGAATTCGAGACAGAACCACGGCGCAGTCGGCGTCTCGCTCCTTTCCCCTTCCTGGACCTCTTGGATGAAATGCGCAGAGAGGTGTATGCTCGACTCCCGCTCTCCGACCTCGTCCACCTGGCCCGCGCCTCTCGGAAGATGGCATATGAGAGCAAAGGGATGATCCCCGTCCTGCCCTACAAGTGGCGCGAGGCATGGGAACGTGTTTCGAAGCGACATCTCCATGCTTCCAGCACGGGGTTCGTTGCGGCGGTCACAAGCGGGATCCCGAATTGGCAGAGGGTGTTCAAAGGTGCATTCGTCTCCGCCAGGACTGATGTAATCTGCTGGTCCTGGTGGAGGGCCAAGCATACAGGCATGGTCCGATACGAGTTGTCCTGGGAATGCGCTAGCTGTTGGTGGTACCTGTCCCGATTCCATCGTAACATACTGGACACCATCACATCCACGCAATGCCTTACCGACCTGTTCGACACGCTGCGTCCCTTCGTCGAGACATTGCCTGACTGTGATGTGATGTCAGACCCAGAATCAGACGTGTGGTAGAGCATATCGTTTTCCCTTCACCATGGGTGGGAGGTCTGTGTGCCCCGCGCCCCGCATTCTTTCTGCCATGAAGCGCCGCCGCGAACCCGAGATCGAACCCCGTCGTAGTCGCCGCCTTAACCCGTTCCCCTTCCTTGATCTCTTGCGCGATATGCGCGGCGAGGTCTATGCGCGCCTCGACGTCCCCGAGCTCCTCTGTCTCACCCAAACGAATCACCAGATGCACGAGGAGACCAGGTCTCTTGTCCCGGTGCTTCCCGAAGAGTGGCGCTTCGCCTGGGAGCATTCCGAGCTTCGGCATCGGGAAGCTACCCGCTTCGCGCTTCTTGACCTCATCCGCAATGGGATTCCCACTTGGAAGCGGGTGTTTGACTGTGGACATCCCGAGCCACGACGTTACGGTCTGCGTATGATCTGGTGCTCGCGCCAGCACCCGTACGACAGTCGATGGATCTTGTACTGGAAATACGCCGCCCGAGGTTGGCTGCTGTTCAAGGACTGGTCACGCTTCAACGAGGAAGAGGCAATGCCCACCTTCCTTGCAATACCCGCCGAGAAGCGCGACGAGCTGCGTGCCTACGTAGAGGCTCCGGACCGCGACACCATCATACACACCCCATGGTGAAGAAGTTTGTCCACCATGGGTGGTGTTGGTCTGCACTCCCTCCTGTCACAATGAAACGCCGTCGTTCTACCTCCTCTTCTTCTGCTCCCTCACACAAACGCAAACGCCCACGACCCTCACCCTTCCCCTTCCTCGATCTTCTTCCCGAGATGCGAGGCGAGGTCTATGCCCGACTCACCCTCACGGCACTGGTGCGCCTCGCGCGCACATCAGGACAGATGCTAGGTGAGACCAAGGCACGAATCCCCACCCTTCCTTTGGCCTGGCGATCCATATGGACCCGACTCTCCACGCGAGAACCGTATCATCGGCGATCCGCACGCCGAGCCGTGCTCGATCTGATGGCCGCCGGTCTACCCTCTTGGCCCGGTGTCTATCGCGCGGCCGGCGTGCTC
>Ga0065707_10000763_pt1 | contig 17118 bp, 10 predicted proteins | sample SwiRhicommuniRL3_FD_59094 | JGI IMG/M metagenome (GOLD analysis project Ga0065707, IMG submission 59094) | Switchgrass rhizosphere bacterial communities from Rose Lake, Michigan, USA - RL3 v2 (version 2) | ecosystem: Host-associated > Plants > Roots > Rhizosphere > Soil | place: East Lansing...
GCATTCATTTAATGATTTGGGACCGGCTGATTTGTGTAATATCCACAAGGTGTCAGTGACGTCCAAGAAGAATACTGAGATCGGGACATTTTTATACTTTACAGGGGTCGATATATCCAATTCGGCATCTATAGCTGCGCACTTGCAAGGGTTGGCCACATTGATTGGATCCAAGTCTCAGTACTGGTTTGGCGAGAAGAAGCATTGGAGAGTTCCTGAATTGGTGTATTGTTCGTTCAATGCATTTTCAAAGGTTGATATGAGAGTAACCGTGCATATTCCAGGAAAGTTTGAAAGCTCTGTTGTAAGTAGTGATGGCAAGTTGATTAACGACAAGATTAGTACCGAAGAATTGGACAATTTGTGGTTGGAGACGTTCGTCAGTGCTGTGGTTAGATCGTTGCTTAATTCAGACGACGATGATGTCAACAAGGTCGGAGGATTAGTTGAAGTTCGTAAGCTTAATATTTTTGATAATGGCAAGTCATCCAAAGAATTGTTGAAGTCGTTCATGCTTGGATTCGAGAAATTGTTCTACGATGGTCCAAAACTTGGTTGCGATGTTGATATTCCTCAACCTACGTTGATTTCCAATTATCTTGTCGATGGATTTATGAAATGTGTTCAATTGACTCAGAACTTTGATCCTGCTTTGGAAATCTTGAGACGTTTGGAAGAAAACGAACCAAGTGTGGTTTCGTTGATTGCTCAAGTATTGATCATGAAAGACGAAGAAATCGAAGCAGTCAAAGTCATGAGTGCAGGTATACAAAAGAATTCTCGTGATGTAGACTTGTTGTTGTTACAGGCACAATTTTGTATGGACAAAAAGAGATACGATTTGGCCCTCGATTTGGCCACACAAGCAGTCAAATCTTCACCATCTGATTTCAAAACATGGTCAATTCTCGTGAAGGTATACACCAAGTTAGGGGATTTTGAAAATGCCTTATTATCATTGAACTCGTGTCCTATGAACTCACATAAAGAAAAATATTCCTTGAAAAGGATAATTCCATTGAGAGGCGGTAACGAAGACTTACATTTGCCGTCCCCAGTGGACGTTACCTTGGATGAAGTTTCCAACTTGCAAAGTAATGAAGTTGCCCACGAACAAAGAAACTTGGACCCACAATTGAGTAATTTACCTGCAGCAAACTTGAAATCTACCTTTGCCAAAGCGTACGATTTGCTCACGGAGATTGTCAATAAAACTGGATGGGAAACGTTGTTGAAATATCGTGCTAAAGTGTTCGTTATGGAAGAAGAATATCGCAAGGACAGAAATCAGCCTAGAAAGAGCTCCACTACGAGTGTAAACGGAGTCAACGAAACCACTGTTAACGGATCTGGAGCTCTACCATTGAGCCATGAGATTGATAATGATGCTTCTTCAACGATAGGGCTCAAGTCACCAAAGAAAGACGACGACGACGAGCATTCATATGAAAACGAATTCAAGAAAAAGAGACTTTGCGAAAGATGGTTGGACAATTTATTCATGTTATTATATGAAGATTTAAGAGCCTATACCATGTGGCAAGCAGAATCTTTACATTTCCAAGCACAACAAATGGAATACAAAAAGACCACGTTGGAATGGGAAATCTTGGGTGGAATTGCTTACAGATTGAAACACTACAAAGAAGGATCAGTTGCCTTTGCCAACGCATTAAGCGGAAGGTTTTCTGCCAAATCACAGAGAGAAATGCTTAAATACCACGAAATGGAAAGATCCAAAGCGTTGAGCAAGAACTCCAACAAAAGCCAACAATCTGCGTCATACAACCACAACTACTCCAAACTCTTGAATCAATTGAACGAGAAAATCTTGGAAAGTTGTATCAAATTATTGGTATGGAATCATAGGTGGTATAACGATTTCTCACCATCTTTGATCAACACCTTGAGTGACTTGGTTGCTAAAGAAGGGTTAATCAAGATCCAATCTTTGGTACAAGCCGTCTACTCCAATAATATAAGTAATGGCGATTCTTCTGGCAACCATGGTATTACTGATATGATGGAATATCTTTACGGTTTCTTTGAAGACTATAAAATTAATGGTGCCGATAATTAACGAGTTTAATATCGTATATTTAGATAATCCGATAACTAACAAGTTTAATATCGCATATTTAGATAATCAGTGCTACTTACAGTTAGATTGTTGAAGTTAGAAATGTCTCTAGGACATTTGTATCGATCTCGTGTAGCAAATCGCAACATCCAGAACTACAATACTGGGTCTGTGAAGTCATTATCATTGATATATATAGTGAATATATGTATATACAGGTAGTTTGAAGGTGAAAGAGAGAAACGAGCGTGCCAGTGACGAATATGTTGGTGGAAGAAACATGACCAAGTTTGTAAATAAAAAATATGAAAAATAGACACCATTTTTCAAGTCTTCTTGATTCACTCTGATTTCAATTCTTCTTAGATTCACCCTTTACTTCGTCCAATCCATGTTGAATATCTCTTTGCGCCTTGAACCCTTCCTTAGCGACTTGTTTCAACTCTTCTTTCGACTGTTCCAATCTCTTTTTACGTTCTTGAATCAAGTAGTCTCTTCTTTCCAACTCTTCGATCCACAACTTTTCTCTCAACTTTGCCTTTTCTCTCAACAAGTCTTCTCTTGTTTTCTTCTGTTCGGGAGATTCTGTATGGTAAAGCATCCCACCCGTAAGCAAGGCTGCCAATGTGATAAGTTGGAAGACGATTCTGTAACGGAAATATACCTGAGTTTTGATCTTTTCACCCCTCTTCATGGAACGTGCGGCTAATAATACAGCTCCCGCAGTTGCAATAGTTCCTAAGGGAACAACAGGCTGTTCTTTACATTTGGCAACAATTTTTTCAACTGCATTGAGTTCGCTGAGAGTTAGTATACTGAGTAGTGGGCTGAATACACTGAGAAGAAGACCAAATGTCTGTTATAATATACATTGAAACAAACCTCTGATACGGATAACTCTAATAAAGTCACATAACTAATTATTTGGCCCGATTTATATCAAATTGGGCTAATCTTCTTAGACTATCACCAGACCAGACGATTGCTCAATACCTTCAGAAACTCCCTCAGCAATTCCTTCAGGCAAGACATATTAAAAGACAATCTCCAATGAAAGTACTTACGTTTCTGCACCCTCAAGACCATCGAACGACGACGGTAACTTATTGCTCATGGTATGAAGACTAAGAAGTCTCTCCTTGATTAAAGATCGCTTTTGCTTTTCGTAGGGGTTTGAAACTACGTGCACTTACCATTTTTACATCGGGGTTTGAATTCAAATATTCATTTATATAAAAGTACCCAGAGGTTAGTGGAGGGTCTTTAATAACGACCTCTAATGATACAATAGAAAAGTTTCGACCCAACGTGATCCACTAAGTAGGCGTGAGACTACTAGCATAATTATTAATTTTTCTAGTGACATATTAGTCCTTTATGAATCTGTTCGTAGTGACTCTTTTAGTATGTATAATTCCACGAGAAAAGTTCGATGGATATTCTAAGCGGGTCTAGTTAGATTCTTCTAAGATGAACTCTTTAAACTCCTTATAGGCTCTTTCCAAATCATCATTGACAATGATTTTGTCGTGAGCACCAGTTTCAGAATAAGCTAATTCAGCAGAAGCAGCAGAGATTCTTTTGTCAATAGACTCTGGAGTCTCAGTACCTCTTGATTGCAAACGAGCTCTCAATTCGTCAATAGATGGTGGTGCCAAAAATAAGTATCTGGCGTTGAAATTAGGGGTTGCCTTAATGGACTTGACACCTTGCATATCAATATCTAATAAACAGATTCTTCCTTGGTCAGCGACATCTTGGATAGCCTTCTTGGTAGTACCATAATAGTTACCAGAAAATTGTGCATATTCAACAAACTTCTGGTCCTCAATAGCCTGCTTGAAACCGTCAATAGTAAGGAAATGGTAGTCCTTACCATTAACTTCACCTTGTCTAGGGGTTCTAGTAGTGTTAGAGACCGAGAATCCAAATTTGTCTGGGAATTCAGCAAACAACTTCTTCAACAAGGTGGATTTACCAGAACCGGATGGTCCAGAAATAACAATAGGTCTAGCCATTCTAATCAACTGTATGGAACTGTATGCTAAAATATGCACTTTCCTATGGAGGACGATTTCTTTTAAAGAGCTTCAAAGATATTCATCGCCTGTGTTTTTTTTTTTGGTCTGATGTTTATGTAAATGAAAAAATTATACGTGTTTCGATATATGCAGGGGGAGCATGGAATTTTGCCGTAAGCTTTATGTTACTGAATCCAGACTTTGTATAATGTTGTTGTATAGTCATTTTTAAGCATAGTGGAGAATGAAATGTCTTTTAAGCATAGTGGAAAATGGAATGTCTCTTAAGCATAGTGGAAAATGGAATGTCTTTTGAAGCTTACTGGAAAATGGAATGTCATTTGAAGTATACTGGAAACTATAATGTCTTTCAAGGCATACTGGAAATGTCTTTCAAAACCTACCAAACTACTGAAATCAAGTCCACTAGTTAAGTAGAAATCAAGTCCACCTTTTTAGTGGAAATCAATTCCAACATTTTAGCATTGAATCATACGACATTATTCACATATATTATTACTACCAAGAATGGTAATACGATGTCCAGGCAGAGTAGTTGGTTGGCAGTAAAGTATAATGTCATTAGAAGGATACATCGAAGAATTTAAACTTGAAATTCTACTACACTTAATATTAATGGGTACAATTAAGGTATACTGAACTTGATATGTTGATAGATGCAATTGCGGTCACGTGATCTATCCCAAAATACAGAGCCAAATCACGTCTATGGAGATTTAAAACTATGTTGTTTGAATTCACATCGTATACTCTCATCCCCATGGATTCTATGAGCACCATTTCGGACTTTTCTATGAGTACAATTTCGGACTTCAAGAGTTTACCTAGCTGAATGGTCCGCAGAGTGGTTAGTTATTCTACGATTGAAAGTCTCCAGTATGGATGAATATGTCAAAAATACACTTAGCTTACTATACAAATGCATGGGATCCAGGCCGAATAATAATGTAGCTTATTAAGTTTTACAACTAGTCTCGAAGTATTGTCTTGACTCGTAAATCTCAATACCTTTTACTCTTTTACTCAATAATCATCAACTTGAGGTATATATACAGACTACCCAAATATCCTTGGGTTGATTAAACATATCATCCACTTTTCATGCAACCTTTCAATCCTTAGCTAAAGAATAACTTCCTATAAAACCGTCTAGTGAATGATCTGATTCAGAACATGATGCCAGGTCGTGTCCCCCACAAACATTCAAGCATTTTTGCTGAAAACTTATATACTTCGTAGATGGCGCTTAACTATTGAATCAGACAAACACCAAAGATGTCAGGGTCAGATACATTGCAACAACTCAAGCAGGCGTTGGATATGATGTATTCCAACGCCGGCCAGCAACAAAAAATGGATGCTACTCATTTCTTAGAGTCTTTCCAAAAATCACAACAGGCATGGGAAATCGTTCATTCGATCTTGGATAACGATTCGATTGATATTCAATTCAAATTATTCGCTGCACAGACGTTGAGGTCAAAATCTATATATGATTTGCATCAACTTCCTGATATTAATTATAGTCAGTTAAAAGACTCCATTATTGCGTTGATCATCAAGCATCCATCGCCGAACCAAAGGTTGATCAGAACTCAACTTTCCATTGCATTATCACACGTGGCACTCCAATATTTGTCATGGACAAATGCATTGCCAGAAATCATATCAAAGTTTTCGTCGGGGCCTGAACTCATTCCTTGTCTTTTGGACTTTTTGAGAATTTTACCGGAAGAGTTATCTGATGTAAAAAAGTCGTCTTTGACCGACGAGGAATTCAATAAAAGAACACATGAGTTGATCACCAGTAATGTCGAGCAAGTGTTACTCATTTTGAAGAACTTGGCCGAGTCTAACGCCACTACTGCTACAAAATCGGCAATCTTGGATTGTTTAAACAGTTGGATTAAAGAATGCCCCATAGAAAGTATTTTGCAAGTTGACACTTTAACGTCGTTGATTTTCCAATCCCTTGCAAATGATGATACTTTCGACAAATCTATTGAATGTCTCTGTACTATAATGAGAGAAACGAGGGACATCGAAAACCACGAGTTGATTGATGCCTTGTTTAAGCAATTGATCCAATTGAACTCGTTCATGATCTCCAATCCCGACAAATTGGAAGATCCCTCCACGGTTGACGGCTTGACCAGACTCTACGTCGAAGCCGGTGAGTCATGGCATGTTCTTATAGCCAAAAACCCCAAACATTTCAAGCCTTTGGTTGAAATCTTGCTTCAAGCTTGCAAATACGAAGAGGATTTGGACGTGGTCAAGTATACATTCTATTTCTGGTACATGTTGAAGCAGTTGCTTACGTTGCCTAAATTCCAAGAATCCAGGCAAGAGTATGCCGAGATCTACACTCAGTTGATCACTATAATTATTAAGCATTTAACATATCCTATAGGACCACAGGACGATAACTTGTTTGAAGGTGACAAGGAACAGGAAGACAAATTCAAAGAATTTCGTTACGAAATGGGTGATGTTCTCAAAGACTGTTGCGCCGTCGTTGGCCCCTCTCGTGCACTTAGTATTCCATTTCAACAGGTCCAATCGATCATAAGCAATTCCACGTCTTCAAACTGGCAACACTTGGAAGCACCATTGTTTGCGATGAGAGCCATGGCCAAGGAAGTGCCACTTAAAGAAAAATCAATGTTGCCAACGATTATGTCATTCTTGGTACAATTACCGGAACACCCAAAAATCAGATACGCAGCTACCTTAGTGTTGGGAAGGTACACCGCATGGACAGCCAAGAATCCGGAATTTTTGGAACCACAGTTAAACTACATTATCAAAGGGTTTGAAGTAGCCAATGACGCCAGCCAACCTCTAGTGGGAAAGAAGGAGATAATTATGGCCACTTCTCGTGCTTTAATGTATTTCTGTCAAGATTGTTCGGAATTACTTGTCAATTACTTAGAACAACTTTACATTTTGTACGGCCAGATCAAAGACCAATTGGATACAGAATCGCATTATGAGTTGGTTGATGGTCTAGCCCACGTCATTGCCAAATTACCGCAAGAGAACGTCTACAAGACGTTACAAATGTTCATTACGCCCACCTTAGAACGGTTGAATAAATATGTCGATGGGGGATTGGCCGGTGAAAAAGAGTTGGCTGACGATGTCGAGATTTTGAGCATATTTATCACGGTATTGAGATGCAAAGACTTTGAACAGCCAAGTTATCCCGTGGCAAATTTATTCAAGGAGCAAATCTGGCCACCTGTTTCCCAGGTATTACTGAAGCACGGAAATGCTTTAGTTGTCAGCGAGAGAGTCTTGAAATTGATCAAGGCCAGTATCCAATCTTTCAGCACTTACCTCAATGATATCTTGGGAGACTTGGCTAACTTATTGCATCATGGTTTCAAGCAGACCAATTACGGATGTTACCTCTGGGTATCAGGAGTATTAATCAGAGAGTTTGGTGACGAATACACTAGCGAAGTAATCAAGCAATCGGTATATCAGTTTGGATTGTCTCAAAGTGGATCTTTCTTTGAGTTACTTTTTTCCAAGACCGGACTGGATAAAGAGAGTATAAAGGCAATGCCTGATGTTATTGAGGACTTTTTCCGTATGATGAGTGACTTGTTGATGTTTTATCCGGTCAGGCTTGTATCGGATCTTGATTTGCTCAAATCTACACTTCGTGCCAGTGTGTTGACATTGACTACAGTCAATGAGATGGCACCGCTCGTTTCGTGCCTTCATTTCCTCATCGACTTTGTATCTTGGGGCTTACCAAATCCTCCCATTTCATTTTTTGATGAGAACCCGGCTGGTGTCCAAACCACAGTACAACAATTCTTAGTGTTGGACAACAACGGAGGACAATTACTTGGAGTTGTGTTGAATGGACTTGTGTTTAGATTTCACAACGACATCCAACAAGACGCCAGCGATCTTTTACTAAAGATCTTGACCGTATTGCCAGACTTCCAGGTTGCCGTAGGATGGTTGAACGAAGTCGTGCATGCATTGCCAAATGTTAATGAAAAGGAAATCCACAAGTTAATCAGTACTATTTCAGTGGCCCTTCCAAACAAAGACAATAGAAGAGTTAGATCATCTTTGAAAGATTTCGTCAACTGGTACTCACGTAAAAATGTTTCTCCAAGATCAGAGTTTTGAATATCTTGACAGTAATCGTCTCACCGGGGTTTAAACATCTTGTCAGTTTCATATAAAACTGTCCCTCGAGAGTCAAGATTTTGACATCGGTACTCTCCACGACACCTCCAAAGACTTAGTATAGCTCATTTCAATATAATCTACATAGCTAACAGAATGGTTACCATTTCACACGTATTTGTCCGAACTATGAGTTTCTTTTTCCATTAATGAATCTGGTCCCATAATGAATCTGGTTCCGCTTCATCTGCGCATGGCATATTACACAAAGTGTCATGTTTAGGTTAGGGATCATGTGTCAGAATCGCGAATCAAAACATGAGCTTCTGGGATCTTCCGAAAATCGCGTATTTTGTGTGGGTGGGTAGAGAACGGATCGTGCCCAAACGTGTGAAGAAGTTGTCCCGTGTGTGCCCCTCACTACTCAACGTCGGTCTAGACCTAGTCACGACCCAGTCACTTTTTTTGTGGCTCATTGTACTTAAATCTCTTCTAAGATAATTTAGATGTCATCTGTCAGACGAGGCTCTTGGTACTGAATTAACTCAAACATGAGTAAGTTTGGGACCAGCCTAATTTTCCTTTTCAGATATTTTATTAGTATGCATGTCAGTAATCTTAGATAGTTAGTGGTTCCGAAATCTACTGAAGATATGGCAAAGATTAGAAGTATTCGATTTATTGTTGATCGTTGTTACAGCGTCTAGCCAGTCACATGGATCCCATTTTTTGTAGTGTTTTACCTCTAAATTTAATGGAATCAGTTTTATATGAAAATGGAAGATCGAAATCTGTCGTCTTGAAGTGGTATGAATCCTTCCTAATTAGGAAAGAAATATACAAATCATAATCATCATCGGCTACGAGCCGCACGAATATGACAAATAAATTTTGCAATCTTGCAACTCTCTGGTCTCGAGTTGCAAAGTTGTTTGTTTTGGTCAAACGATGGTATCAGGCGGGAATTTGGAAATTAGTAGTATATATTGAGACGATTCCCTGTTGTAAAATTGATTCTTCTTCTTTTCTTCAGTATCACTCATCCTAACTACTAGTCTTTCGCTCATATCTAAAATGCAATTCTCCACTGTCGCCATCATCGCCGCCGCCGTCGCCTCCGTCAACGCTGCTACTTCCACTGTTATCCAATCCAGTGAAGTTATTCTTACCATCACTTCATGTGGTCCAGAAGTTACTTCTTGTCCAGGTAGAATCCACTCTGCCAGCAGCAACTACACTGCTCCAGCTAACGTTACCTCTTGGGAAAACGGTGTTGCTTCTAACAAGTTCGCTGCCGGTGCCGCTGTCTTAGCTGCCGGTGCTTTATTAGCTTTATAAATGGTTTAGTATCCTGCTAACCGGATTATCTTTGTTCCCGCAGCGAGCAAGTATCTGGTGGATCTTCATCATATTTAATTCTATACCTCACCTTTTAATATCGTGTGACATTTGTATTCGTTTTTTAGTTGACCCTAGTTTACTATTTATACATTAGAATAATATGAATGCTCATAATTTCAATTGTTAAATCAAATCGTAGCCTTATTTTTTCATAGAGATTGAGATTTATAATGGAATGTGCTGTTTCATATTCTCAGTCTATTTGATCATGTCAATATCCCGGGGCCACTAAAATTTGTTTCATAGCCAAATTTGAGGTTTTTAGAACGACATCAAGTTTAGAATTGGAATTATAGAGTTTCAGAACTAGATTATCAGATTTAAAATGTCAGAATTGGGATAGTACAACTATAATCAATCAAAAAATTTGGTGGAGGTCCATTCATTTTAGCTCATGCCTTTGAAGAAAATGACGGAATGATTTCTTCCTTGTAAATATTTCGATCGACTAGAAGACCTATATTATCATAAATATGGTCTAGTGAATAGTGAGTCGTTTTCAGTGGAAACCACTGAGATTATCATGGAGATTATCATGGAGATTATCATGGAGATTATAAGCACGTTTTGATATCCTTTGCGAGGAGTACGTGATTCCAAAAACTCTTGAATTCTTTAGCGAGGGTGACTCCACTCAAATCTCAAAGGACTTGACTTTCATGGTCGAGTCGTATTCTGCCACTTGCTTTGTTTAGGACGATATCGGAAACCTTACCAATCTCACATAAGAAATACCCATAATGAAAAGAATTCTTAACCAGTAATACTCCAGTATCCAATTTACTCAGGTTTATTTCGCAACCGTTGATCTCAACCACTAAATTTTACTGATTATTCGGGGAACTTCACATCTTGCTAGGCATGTAAGAGCTCTTCATCTTATTTAATGAGCTGTGAAACATCTGCAACATCTCGAAAACCCTTATAATTCAATTATTAATCAGTAATTCGCAATTATAGAATTACAACAATCCATCAATTCCGGCTCACGGACTGAGACTGAAAAATGGTGATAGTTCGGAAATGGCACAAAATTCTCAACTATAACATTGCGGGGGATATCAAGGCCTTTATTAACTTCATAAGGCGAAGTGGGGCTGCTATGCCTTGTTGAAGTCTTGCTCGTATTGTTCCCATACAGGCAATGTGGTGCGTTCAACATAAATACGGTTATGATTAGCGAGCCACCCGCCCTTCAAGAAACTATAATTCGTAGCAACTTGAATCCAGCACTTGGATTGGATTTCGAAACTTGCCGAATTGGCCCCAAGAGGGAATAAGGTCGTTTGATTTGCACCCAGTTGAGCCGCATATTTATCCATGTTCGAAGTAGTCCGAGCTACTAAAAATTATGCTTAGACTATCAAATATTAAACTGAGCCTAACTAGTGTTTCTAACCTGAGTCTATGATACTAATGACCTGTATACGGAAATCTTAGCCTTGTTCCGAGAATTGGATGAAATGTAAGCCTGCGAAATCTACGGTTTATTGAATTAAGGTGCATATGCCAACGGCAAAATAGCATAAAGATATTTCCGTTTATGGACAATCTGGGCCGTGACTCGCATGCCTGAAATCCTTTACTGAATATTCTCCAATTACATCCTTTTAACCAAGAATTTCGGACATTGTCCTGTGCAAAGGGGATATCGCTTCGTGCATAAAATTATCTTTTTCATCAGTAGTGGAGTAGTCCGAGACGTTCAAATAGCTGATTGGATTTCCACAAGGATCTCTAAGGTGATATCGGTGGGATTTATGGAATTTATGGCCCTCCCTTCTTGAAAAACTTTCATATAAAACATAGTGGCCTTGCTCTAGAATTATCTTTTCCATCATCATCCTCAACATGAAAACTACACAAATCCTTGCTTCCTTTGCTATCTCTGCTGCCGTTGTCTTAGGTGAAGACAACCCCTACACTCAGTATCCTTCTGTTGTCAAAACCGCTTCCATCAACGGTTTTGCTGACAAGATTTATGACAAAGTTCCAGTTTGTGCCCAAGAATGTCTCAAGCAATCCACTGGAAATACCCCATGTCCTTACTGGGATACTGGATGTTTGTGTGTCATGCCGCAATTTGGTGGGCCAATTGCTCAGTGTATTGCTAACCACTGTCAAGGTCTGAATGTCGTTTCCGCTACTAGTATCGCCAAACAACATTGTTCTGCAGCTGGTGTCTGGGATCCATACTGGATGATTCCATCTGCAGGTATCGTTCTTTTGGAATCTGCAGCCTCGAAGACTGTAGAAGTCACCGCTAATGCGGCAGCCCGTACCACCTTGCAAACCCGTGCTAGACAAACCGCCGTCAAGGCTGCTATTGTTACTGCTCCAGCAGTCACCGCTGCTCCAAGAGCTTAAATTCAAAAAAAATCTGAAATCAAACTAATAAATATCGAATGTTTATAGTTAGTATCTCATCATACTTGAATTGCTTCAATATATACTCTCAGGTTAACATTTAGTTTGTAACAATTTCTGGTGGACCTATTAATAGAGGTACTTTTGGCTGCGAAACTTTTTGCAGCTAAATGAGAGTTGATTACATAATACACATGACGGTTTTAGTTATGTACTCTTCAGTACTATTACTTACTAAATGATGTCATATACTGACGTAGCGAAGTATTCACAAATCTCTACCAATACCCACTTTAACAATAGTTACTAAAATAATGCATTTTTATGATGATTCCTATAAATTTCCGACCTTTTCCTTGTCGAAGTCTATATCTAAATTAGCCCTGGCCTTTATGAAAGTATGCGTTTGGTCACCCATGTCGTCATTCGAATACAACTCCGTGTTTGGGGTGGATCCTATCTTACCTGAAGAATTTTTATCGTTGGAAGTTGTGTTTTGGTTAGTCCACGATATGTTCAGAGTTCCAGTGTCATTTCTGGATGCAACATTGGGCGAAGATGACGAATGGAAAAGTTGTTGGTTTCGAGTGACCAATTCATTAATCTCTTCATCCATTTCAGAATAGTGATTAACATGGTCATCGTTCAAAAACGACTCTAGTTCGTCTGAGTTTGGACGCGACGTCAAGAGTGGCGACGACGGCATATTGGCTACAACCGAATTCTTTACTTTTAAACGTGGTGATGATCTCTTAGTAGAGAATGTTTTCAAGTGAGGTAAATTTGGATGCACTTTATCATTGTCGCCATCAGTAGGAGACTTAGAATCAAGAGGCGTGACCTGGTCTTTGGGGGTGGGCACAGCGAATAAGGTATTTATCCATTCGGTCTGACCCATAGGACTAGATTTTTCAGATCCTTGATTAAATGACTTGGCTATCATGTTGTCAAATTCTTCAAGTGATTCTGTATTTGGAGAGTTGCGCTCGATTTCTGAGGGTGGACAGTTTTCTTTATCCTCTCCGTCATCGTATAAGTTAATGACTCTGGTATTGGATTTGGTGGCCATCATGGGTGGTGTCACACCATACAGATCTTGAGGCAATGGGTCTATATCAGTCAATGGTCCTCCAAAAGAGTTTATTTGGTTCATGAAATCGTTTAGATCATTGTAGTTGGGTGTTTGTCTTGAGTCAGAGGGGTTATAATTGTTGGCTTGATTGTTCTGAATGACTTGGTTGATGACTGATGGTGTATGCGAAGGTGTAGGGAATTTGTTTGTATGTGAGATTACAGGTGACGACGCATATTGACTAGATTTTCTCATAGCAATTGCACTCAAGTTCTGTGGCTTCTCACGATGACTAATTCTATTAGAATTATTTTGATGATTGCTGGATTGATAATTCAGGTCTGTGAGCTCTTCTCTGTTCTTCAATTCTTTTTTATACCTTTGTTGTTGTAGATATTTCTTAACCACATTTTCTGGTCTCATGAAGCCCTTATTTCTCAAAAACAAGTAGCATGCGTTACACAATGGACCAAACATCCCGTCATAATGTTTCTTGTCAAATTCCTTAGCTCTATGAATAGCAAAATAGTTGGGACGGAATTCGGTTTCAAAGTATCTCCAAGTAATAGAGGATATGGTCGCACAGTTACTATTGACACAAGAAAGACCATGATTTTTAGGCAACTTCGTATGCGGAATAGTATGTGTTCTCTTGCTATCCAAGTCTTCCAAATCTGGCAAAGATTGGAAATTGTCTATGTTCTTATTGGTAGCAGCGTTGGAAGAAGAAATCATCATTTCGTTGTTGTTAGCGCTATTCGAGTCGCTACTATTGTATGGAGGTTGTTGTGGAGTATATGGCGAGAGCTCTTCCAATTCAGCATCGTCTTCTTCCTCTTCTTCCTCAAGAACATCACGGTTTTCCCGATACTCGGTATCGTCCGTACTATCAGACAATTGTTCTTCCGTAATTGGCGATGAAATCATGACAGGCGCCAGGCTGATCATGGATCTGGTACGCATAGCGCGCTGAGGTTGCTCAACGCTCTTTCTGTGCTTTTTCATTGGTTTATCAATGATTTTCGCTTGCAAGAATGGAGCCAGCTTGAACCTGTCTTGAACACTTTTGCTATCGTACCTAGAAGTAGTATTCATTTTATCATGGTTCATAATATTAAACATTGTTTGGCTGGGAATGTTGTTGAAGATGGGCAATGATTTTGTTCTAGTTGCTTTTGCGGCAGCCAAAGCAGAGGAAGATGATGCAGAATTTGAAGCCACAGGTCTAGACCTTTTTTGAGGAATATTCACGGGTGACTCATTAGAACGCTTTTGCGAAGTATGATGGGAGTAATACAGCTGTCCCTGAGATTGGGGAACTTGGGTCTGTTGCTGTTGTTGTATTTGAGGAGCTTGTTGGTTGGAAAACGAAGATCCTTCTATAGTATGCAATTTCAATCTAATTTCCAAGGTTAATGACGAGGCATTAGATTTGTCGCCAAAGAGATATGTGGCGGATAAGTTTTGACAGACTCTACCTGGAATCAAGAGTTGTTTGGAGGAATTAATCAAATTCGATAACTCCCCATTAGAAACAAATGGTTCATCAGGTTGTTCGGTTATATCTTTGTAGTAGACGGCGTAGTCCTCTGAATGCAATTTGAAGTTCTCTGGAGAGCTCTTGATGATTTGTTGAACACAAGCCTTGAGGTCAAAGGCACCCACGGTCATCATTTCCGATTCCTGGTCACTAGCTAACGACATCATTGGGATTTGAGCAATCTTAACAACGTATTGGTGCGATGACCGTGATAAAAACACCGTTGTAGTATTGTTGAAGGAATACAACACCTTTACTTGCATTCGTTTTGTTGTTGGTTCATCGGAATTCATGTTGATGACTATGTTTGAATATTGAACGAGGAATTAAGGAATAGATGGAGATATTAATTGTGACGCTGAATAGTCGAAGAAGGAAGTGTAGTTTGAACTATGAAAGTAAACAATGATAACAAAATAACAAATCTATATCTGATTGATAGTCGTAATCTCTAAAAGAAGTAGTGACGATAATAATACTAAATTTCAAATACTCCAAACAATGCACTATGGTTTGAGAATCTTAACAGCCACAGGAATTAGAAATCGCCACCTTTGTTTCTTGAGGTGTTGTTAGAAATCTCACTGAGGATATTTAGAGTGTAAAGTTTTTTGCAGCGTTTTCAAGCCAGCGGTTAATGGCATTTTTGGCGTTTTGCGAATTTAAGTGAAATCAAAACAACGCGACGCGAGCTTGATTTAATTCACTTGCCCTAAGCTAGTTGCCAGACGAGCTCTATACGGCCACTGATATGCAGTACTTCTTATTGTTAAATGGGTTCATTGGTTAAATATTAGCAATCCTCGAATGGGTCTAAATATTGTTATTAATTGGGTCTTCTGGGATGGATCGTGGGCTCAGACGCGATGTTTGATGAAAAGCGAATTTGCTAAACGTTGTTAGTACGCGATACGCAGAAATTGAGACAAGTAGAGTCACTAGTCGCCCTCATAATCACTACATCTATAACCTCCATTAGATTGTATCTTAGGAGTGAATCACTGGAGAGACTGCGATAACGAGATTCTATCATCGTTTCCACGCAGTGCTCATATCACCAACAAGGATCAAAACTATATAGTTGCAAAAACTGAAATTTCAAGAGTTGCTTTGAACCTGGGGTCAACGATTACTTTGATAATATTAAGAAGTCCTAGGTCATGTGAAAGTAAACACGCGTTCTAGAGAGTTGGCTGATATTGCTACTAGCAGTTATTACCTCTTCGCAATAATAAACTACAAAGCCAGAGGCCAATAAAATTATAAGTTGGTTTTTAGTTGTTAGATTCTTCCAGTGCATCCTCCTTAGTAAAAACGTGCATAACCTCTCTTACTATTCTCATCAGAGAAGGCAACAGTAAATTTCATAACACTAAGAGGACAAGTGAGAGTATATGTGTAGAATTTATGATTCTGAACTGGGATAGATTAATCAAAACCATTTACGCAGCTACGGGAAATACCGATTCAGTTTCGCCATACATCACGGTGCCATCCCGAGAAGACATATAAATCGTAGCAATCGCTAATAAAAATCTCTCACAACTGTTCATATAACCATTTTGTAACACTTAGAATAACCATTTTCTTACACTTGGAACTCAATAATCAATCAGTCCATGTGTATTATATACAGTTTATTTCTATGTTTATGTACAGTTCTGACAATCTAGGTCTTCATATGTGATTCTCCCCGAATTGTCCATTTCTTTGCAGGAACTAGTCTCTAAGAATCTAGTCTAATCCCATTATCTTCCTTATTTCGACAATATTAGCCAGAGCTATTTGTCTTGCTTTTCCAGTTCCTGACTTACAAATAGTATCAAGGTAAGCAAAATCCCCTATCAACTCATTGTATACACGTCTCTTCTCTTTGAATTCTTCAATAAGCAACTCTATTAAATGGTCCTTTAATTGCTTGTGATCTTGGATCCATTCCAAATCAGAGACAGTTTCGTTAATTGATTTATTAGTCAAGCCCGAGATAATATTAATCATATTAGACACACCTGGTCGATTGATAGGATCAAAATACACCTTTCCTTGAATAGAGTCAGTAGTTGCCTTGCGGACTTTCTTCATGATATTCTCTGGTGTTTCTGTCATGTATAAGCTCGAGTTTTGATCAGGGTCCGACTTGGACATCTTCTTTGAAGGGTTTCTCAACGACAAGATCTTCTTAGCAGGTGTTAACAACGTTTTAGGAATAGGAAAGAATTTTGTCTTGAACTGGTGGTTGAAACTATTGGCCAACCCGCGGCACAACTCCAAGTGTTGCGATTGGTCATCCCCGACTGGTACATGGGTTGCTTTATAGATAAGAATATCTGCAGCTTGTAATACTGGATAGCACAACAACCCCGCTCTAGTATTATCGAGAACATTGTCGTCATAAATTGAACTATTTTGTTGAAGTTGTGACTTCAGCTTCCACTGAGTCATCCGATTCAAATTTCCCATA
>Ga0065707_10000626_pt1 | contig 17114 bp, 9 predicted proteins | sample SwiRhicommuniRL3_FD_59094 | JGI IMG/M metagenome (GOLD analysis project Ga0065707, IMG submission 59094) | Switchgrass rhizosphere bacterial communities from Rose Lake, Michigan, USA - RL3 v2 (version 2) | ecosystem: Host-associated > Plants > Roots > Rhizosphere > Soil | place: East Lansing, MI...
GTGGGCGCCCGCTTTGCGTGATGCTGCTCGTACTCGAGTGATGGGGCGCCCACGGAGAGACGCCCCTACTATCGTCCACCGAGGTGGCTTAGTTCATCACGGTATTAGGAATACCCGCTGCTCGAACAGCANCTTTGAGTCGTTGACGAAGCGTTATGATGGATGCTTCGGCGGAACTGATTGAGCTCTGGATTCGCACACGATTCTGCTGCAACTGATCCAGTTGAGTCTGAATTCTTCGTTTCTCGTTCGTCAGTCTCTGTTTCATGGCCTCGCGATCTTCCTCCGGCCGCATTGATCCGACGCCGGCGCGAGCCTGTTCGATTTGGTCCGGACGCAGTTGCAGTTCAATCTCATCGAGCCGGTTTTGCAGCGAGGTTTCCCTGGCGCCGATGTCCCCTAACTCTTTCTGCAGGGTCTCTACCCGGTGTTCCTCTTTCAATAACTGCTCGCGCAGGTAATCAACCTGACGATACTTTTCGAGCTTGGCGTTCTCAGCCTTTAGGCGACTAACCTCGGCGCCGAGTTGTCGCACGGTTTTGCGCAGCTGATCAATATCGTCATTTTTAGGCGCGGCCTGGGCGGGCGCGGACGAGTTCCGGACTGTTTCTTGAGCGGCTGCACTCGAACCCTGGATGACTCCGCAAACGAACGCTGCCAGGATCAGCGCTTTGTAAACTCCTACCAACCTGATGCCGCAACATCCATCGTTTTGCATAGTCGTCATCCTTTCTGTCTGGTCAATTGGGACCNGATGGGCCAACCGCNTTCGAAACATTCCTGTGAAGTTGCTCTCNCTAATGATACTCCGACGAAATCGCGAAGGCTTTCCTGGGTCAAGTACTTGCACCAGGGCCGTAAATTAGGGCCCTTTTGCTGATGATTCGTTATCAGAACTCTATCAGCTATTTGTTACGACATCTATCAGCTATTTGTTATGACATTTAGCGGACGGGATTCGTAGACTCCGCATCGAACGTTGCCAGATTCACCCGGTTTATTCCGACAGAAGCAGAGGTGAAATGAAAACCAGAAGAACCAAATTCGTCGCGGTCCTGAGCCAGACCTTTACTACGACTTCGACCTCCACCAGGACGTCACGGGTTTATTCGGAGGGCGGTAATTCCGACTATGACCTCAAAAATGGCGAGGGGAATGCGCTCGCCAACGGGCCCGCTCCGCTCAGAGGTTCAGGACATCAATGGTGCGTCGAGTGTGCGACCCCCATGGCTATGATGCCGCCGGAGTTGGCCGCGACGGTTTGCTTTCAACCTACGCGAGCTATTTACCGCCTGGTGGAAGCGGGCCGGATTCATTTCACTGACGGGCCGGAGGGGGTGATGGTCTGCCCGGCGTCTCTAATGAAGGATTGGGCGGGCGACCAGAATGTCGGGCTACTTACCGTGGCGCCGGCGCGTCTGGCCGGGTTCGAAATCAAGCGCACGTGAGGCTCNGTACCGCGACTGTCTAGTCTGCGGGCTTGCTTCACCACAGTCTCCGCAGGCTGGACAGCCTGCGGTACATTTGAGATTTGTCAAAGCTTTAGACGGGAATAAGGAGGGAGGCATTTCAGCATGAGTCAAAATCTTGAAGTTATCCGACACTATAAAGGCGGGATGTTCAGTCTTGGTAATGAACCTATCCCTGATGAGCACACCACTGTCGAGCGAAGTCTGGACGCGCAGGGGATGCTGCACGATGGGATCGATTCGCTGAATCGTTTGGTCGCGCAACTTTCGGCGGCGGTGGAGACACTCGACGAGCCGACTGTTCCTTCGATTGAGAATGGGCTCGACTTCTACGCCGAGGTCCGCAAGTTCGAGATGAGTTTGATCCAGCGCGCTTTGAAACACACCGCCGGTGCGCAGAACAAAGCCGCGAGCATACTCAGGCTGAAGCGCTCGACGCTGAATTCCAAGATCAAAACTTATCGGCTGGGCTAGCGAGGACCAATCATGAATCCGGGAAAGGCAACCTCGTTTTATCACGGCCGGCCACAGATCCACGGTTATCTCGATCGCGACGAGCTGGAACGTGAGTTGAGTCAGGAAGGCCAGTCGCCGGACTTTACGCACGACTCGTACGCGCGTAGCGATCGACTGGCCGAGAGTATTCGGCTCAAATTGCTCAAGGTGCTAACCCTGACCTTGCTGCGAGAACTCGAGGGCGTTGGCGGCGAAACAGCTCGCTCGGAGAAATTCGATTTGCAAACTGAAGTGCAGCACTTTGAAGCCGAACTGATTCGCAGCGCGTTGATCATGACCGGCGGCCGTCAGCGTCGGGCCGCCAAACTCCTGGGCATGAAAGTCACGACACTGCACTCAAAGATTCGCCGTTACGGCTTGCACGACACAGCTAGTGGCGACATAACCAGTGGGCATGAACCATCCGCGGCCGAGGCTGTGCGCACGTCGCTTGAGCTCGTCGAAGCGAGGTTCGAAACAGAGAGAACTCCCACCCGATCATCTCCGGAGATTCACGTCACCGGAGAGAATTGAGCTTAAGTTTTAAGTCGAGCCAAATCCAGAACGGTTTTGGTTTGTAACCGAAAAGGCTGGCATCTCAATGACGCCTTCTCTTATTGGCTCTGCCACTCGATGCGCGGCAAGTCTCTGACTTGCCGGCCCTGCATTTCCTTTTTCCAGAGTCTCCGACCCAGCGCGGTCATAGACCGTTAGGTTAGTCGTGGTACTCGCCGGCAAGTCTTAGACTTGCCGCGCATCAGAGTGGCCGAGCCATCGCGGCGGTGGCCTCATGCCGCGCAAGATCCTTAACGCACACGGCTCCAATTTCAACTATTCGTCCTCCCGTGGTCTTTTCCATTGACTAACTGTTGCAGAGTTACGAATACCTCGACGTCCACCTCGTTCGTAATTCGGAACATCACGATCACAAAATCCATCCGCGGTTCCGTTCAATCTTCAAAACTCGCAAGACGTCAATCCGCAGGAAACCAATTCGCAAACGCGCTCGGGTCGCAGTTTCCCAATTTCGACTGCGAAGAATGTTGAACCTCGTCGCGTGCACTCGATCGACAGTCCTAATCGGCACGACCCTTGCGCTTTAGAAAACCGCGGCCAGGTGAATTCGGTTTGGGTGTTCCGTCAACAGAACAGGGCCGATGAGTCGTTGAATAGAGCAGAAAGGGTGAGAAGAACAATGAGACATGCATTTCGATTTTTTTATGCTTCGTTGCTCGGGCTGGTGCTGGCGTGGGCCGGCCAGGTCGCGGGCCAAACATCGACCACGGGGTCGATCGAAGGAAGGGTCACTGATCCAAATGGCGCTGCGGTGCGTGGCGCCACGGTATCTGTGAGCAGTAAGAATTTGATTTCGGCAAAGACTGCGACCACCGATGACGATGGTCATTATCAGATTCTGGCTTTGCCGCCGGGCACTTACAAAGTCGCGGTCGAAGCATCAGGTTTTGGCAAGTTCGAACAAAGCGACATCGGCGTAAATTTGGGCCGGACTGCCAGTCTAGATGCCCAACTCCAATTGGGAACGGCGACTGCGAGTGTCACGGTCACCGGGAGCGCCTTAGTCGACACTGCTCAGAATACGAGTGGATCCAATGTTTCGACCGAGCAGTTTTCCAATTTCCCAACTCAGCGTACGGTCCAGGGTCTGTACACGATCGCGCCATCAGTTACGCGTTCAGGCTTGCGCGACGCGACCGGACGCGACCGAGATCCCTCGGTGGCGGGATCATCCGGACCCGAGAACAACTATATTCTCGATGGCGTGAACACGACCGATCCGGCTTTTGGCGGATCAGGCGCGAACCTGCCGTTCGAGTTCGTCCAGGAGGTCGAAATCAAGACCGGCGCTTACGGCGCTGAGTACGGCAAAGCTACCGGCGGCATTTTCAATGTCATCACCAAAAGCGGCGGCAATGAATTTCACGGCGACATTTTTGGTTATGGCACCACCAAAGGACTGGTGCGCTCAGTAAAGAACTTTCCGTTTACCGGATCGGCTGCCAACGGTTTTTCTGAAGTAGACATCGGTGGCGACATCGGCGGCCCGATCATCAAGGACAAACTTTGGTTCTTTGGCGCTTTCAATCCGCAGCGTCGTTCCAATTTTTTCCTGACGCAGACTTTCCACGCACCCGTCGACAACAAGGTTTCGATTCCGTTCTACGCCGGCAAGATCACCTGGGCGTTGAACAGCAAGAACACGTTGACGGGATCAACCTTTGGCGATTACACGAAGGCTGAAGGATTCCTGGCCACGTATTCGCTCGCCAACGTCCTGACTAACGTTAACGGATTTGGCGACAACATCGACGCGTTTTTGGGAACGCAGGAATCGGGCGGCCAAAACTACGCATTTCGTTTGAACTCGACGATCAGGAATAATTTTATCGCCGAGTTTTCCGCTGGTTTGCACTTTCAACGAAACAACGTCATTCCGAGAGGGGTTTCTGATCCGCTCATCCTCGATAACTTTGCGGTGCTGAGAAGCGGATCGGTTTTGACTCCGGTCCAGACCGGCGTTGACTTTCAAACCGTCGCGAATGCGAATGGCGTCGTAAACACCACGGGCTTCATCGATTTCGTCGATGGCCGCGGCGGTTCTTTGCAGCGCAACTTCAGTCGTGGTCCGGGCTTCGGCTTGTACACCGCGCAGGATCGCAACCGTTACGAGTTCAATTCACACATGCAGAACCTCGCGGGCAAGCACACGATCAAGTGGGGCTTTGAGTGGTTCACAAACAAGTACAATATCAATACCGTTTCCAGCGGTCAGGACATTACCTACGCGAATCCGTTGGGCCTGGCATTCACCAACGGCGCAGACGTCAACCAAACGCAGGGTTCGCGCATTACCAACAACTGGTTGGTTTGTACCGTTCGTACCAGCCAGATCATTTGTCCCAGTGCCGCGGGTACTCAACGCGCATCGGCCATTCCGGCCGCTACGCTCGCTTCACTGGGCCTGACGGTTGGCCCAACGGGAGCTGTCAGTACGGTCGAAGTCTCGAACAACCCATTCCTGCTGAGGAACACCACGCGCGTGCGTGACTTCAGATTGGTTGGCTCCACCAACACGAACTCGGAGGCGTTCTACATTCAGGATGATTACAAGTTCGCAACCAATTGGCAGGTCAGCATGGGCGTGCGCTGGGATTACCAGCAGGCTTACAGCAACGATGGCACGGCCTATGCGAAGTTCAATAACTTCTGGGACAACGCCGCGCCGCGCATCGGCTTGACCTGGGACTTTACCGGTCAGGGCAAAGGGAAGTTGTTCGCCAACTACGCGACCTTCATCGAGGTGCCGTTGCCATTGGATGTTAACGTTCGCGCCGGTGGTGGTGATGTGCAAACCGACAAGAACTTCAACGTCAACCGCCTCAATGCACCGGCCAACGCCACCATCGCGGCTGGCTTCGGGCCGACAAATCTGGGAGCCGATCCAACGCCGCTTGATCCGGGGCTGAAACCTCAGAGCGTCGGTGAATACAGCATGGGCCTGGAGTACGAGATCGCCAAAGATCTCATCGTGGGCGCGCGCGGAGTCTATCGTCACATGAGAAATGTGATCGAGGACGGCTCGTTCGACGACGGCAATACCTATTTCCTGTTCAATCCGGGACGAAACGAACCGGGGACAACGGAAAGGGCGGCCTGCGAGGGGGATCCGGTAACGGGACGCCTGCCTCGTTGCTTCGGCAGCGCGGCTCGTTTCTACCGTGCGCTCGAGCTGACTGCGACCAAGCGATTTACCAATAACTATCAGTTTATCGCTTCGTACGTTTTCTCGAGTTTGACCGGTAACTATGAAGGACTCTTCCGAAACGATAACGGCCAGGCCGATCCGAACATCACTTCGTTGTTCGACCTCCAGAGCCTCCTGGATAACACCTATGGGCGTCTGCCGAATGATCGTCCGCATCAGTTCAAATTCAACGGCAGCTATCGAACTCCGTGGCGGCTAATGATTAGCGGCAACTACTACGTGCAGTCCGGTACGCCGTTCAACATGCTGGTGCCACACGTGGTCTATGGAAATAACCAGGGTATCGGTGTGACGCGCGGTACAGCTGTGGTGCCGATCGTAACTGCAACTGAGCCTGGCTTCCCGAACCGGGTTGAGAGTGTGGGTTCGACTCGGACACCTACCACCATGAATCTTGACCTGGGTGTTTATTATCCAATCAAGATTGGTGAAAACAAGGAGATTCGTCTTAGTGGTGACTGGTTCAATGTCTTCAACAGCCAGCGAGCCATCACTCTCGATCAGACCTTCTCGATCAACAGCGGCGTGACCGGAGTGCCCGCGGTTGCCAATCCGTTTTATGGATCGGCACAAATCGTGCAGTCTCCTTCGGCGTTCCGCTTTGGGGCGAAGTTCACGTTCTAAATGCTGTCGAACTTTAGTTGACAGCATCGCTGATGAGGGCGGCCAAACCCGACCGGGGAGAGTGCTCGAGAATCATCGGGCACTCTCCCCACTTGCATTGTGTCAGAACCCCGAGCGGTAGCGACGGGATCATCAGACCCCTATCTGCAAGTTAATTGCTGCGCCGACTCGCTTATGACACTTACAAATTTTTGCAGGTGCTACCATTTGATCGAAAACTTTCTTTACAAATCTTAACAACTTAACGGAACGTGAAGCCAACCTTTCGTCGTAAATTGAATTCTTAGTTATTTGACAGTCTTGGTGAATTGTCTTGATTGGGCGGTCGCGCGGCGCACTTGGTCCCGTTTGAGACGCCCGGTCAAAAGGTTTCCGCAACCACAACTAGTAGAGAATCGGAAGTAGCGGCGGGAATGTTTCCCGCTTTTGGTGAGGTCAGAGTTATTCGGTTTCGAAACTGATTACCCTGACGACCCGATCCTTTGACATCCGATTCTTAGAAAGTCCTGGGGTCGAGACTCAGTCCCAAAATCGAACTGAGACGGCTTCCGGGGCGTTTCGTATTTTGGCGTCAGAACCGGGTCGTCCCAGTTTTGACGCAAGGCTAAGGTTTAATTTGCGCGCAAACTAACCGTTTGCTTCAGCCAAAACTTTGATAGGTTGATTCAGGGAGTTGATCATGAATGACGAACCATCATTGTTTTACGAGTTCGGGCCGTTCCGCGTGAATGTGGCTGAGCGTGTGCTCGAAAAGAATGATGAATTGGTGTCGCTCACACCCAAGGTGTTTGAAACGCTGCTGGTTCTGGTCGAGCACAGCGGACACGTTCTGGCTAAAGATGATCTGATCAGCCGGCTGTGGCCGGACACCTTTGTCGAAGAAAGCAGTCTGACGCAAAACATTTCGCTGCTGAGGCGGGCCCTCGACGAAGCCCCGGGCGCTCACAAGTACATCGAAACAATTCCGAAGCGCGGCTATCGCTTTGTCGCTGACGTGCGGCGTTTGTCAATCGACACGCACGAAACCACGACGCAACAGAGTATCAGCACGCAACTGATGATTGCTGCCCAGATCGAAGAAGAGGTCAGCGATGCTCCGGCACCGGCGGCCATTGCGCAACGCTCCGCCAGCGTGCTGACTCGCTACAGGCTCATTGCCGCTACCGTCGTCGGGTTGATTCTGATCGTGGGGATAGCGGCAGCGTATGTGACCTATCGAAAGCGTGCGACGGCGAACCGCATCGCCCCGGCGAGTATCGCTATTCTCCCATTCAAAACAATTGGCAACGCTGAGAAGACCGATGTCCTGGGCCTGGGAATGGCCGATGCTTTAATCATCAGACTGAGTCATCTGAATCAAACCACTGTGCTGCCGACCAGTTCAGTGTCGCGCTATACCAATCGCGACAAGGGCGCTGTCGAGATCGGAAAGGACCTGGGAGTCGAAGCGGTGCTGGATGGGACGGTGCAGCGGGAAGGAGATCAGGTTCGCATCACGGCCCAGCTGATCAGGCTGGCGGACGGGAAATCAATCTGGACCGCCAACGTCAAACAGGACTATCGCGATCTGTTTGCTTTGCAGGACGCTATCTCTGAACAGTTGGCTGCTTCTCTGATTCCGAAGTTGTCGGCGCATGAAACTGACCACACCGACAACCGCAGCCCCGCGAATCAGGAGGCTTACGAAGCCTATCTGACGGGCCTGTATTTTTGGAATCAGCGCTCAAAAGAAAGCCTGCAAAAGTCTGCCGAGTATTTTGAGCTCGCAACCAAAAAGGACCCGAACTATGCGCAGGCTTACGCCCTGCTCGGCGACGTTTACTTCCTGAGTTATGCCGACGGCTACGATTTGGTGCCGCCAAACGATGCTTTGGTAAAAGCGAACGCCGCGATAAATAAGGCTTTGCAGCTAAACGAAAATATTGCCGCCGCCCACGTGACTAAAGCCGGACTGATGCGAATGGATCCCGAGGGAGCCGATCGCGAATACCGGCGCGCGCTCGAGCTGAATCCAAATCAGGGCATAGGTCACATGCGCTATGCTCAATTCCTGTTCAATCAGCGCAAGCTGGAAGAAGCGGTGGCGCACGCCAGGCGGGCCGTCGAACTCGATCCCATCTCGCCGGTGGCCCACATTTCTTATGGGTTCATGCTGTCAATGTCTCGCGACAACGAGGGCGCGGCCGCGCAATACACCAAAGCGCTCGAGCTTCAGCCCGATCAGGTCGTCGCGCGTTACAACATTGCGAATGTCTACGCGCAGAAGCATATGTTCAAAGAGGCCATGGCCGAATTCGATCGCATTGGTGAGAAGGATCGGATCTTGAGCACGCTGGGCCGCGCCTATGTCTATGCTAACTCGAAAAAGCGCGACGCGATGCGACAGGAATTGTCGAAGCTGGATAAGGAAAGTCCCGGGCGCATAGGTCCGCTTAACGTCGTGGCCCTGTACGGCCTGGCTGGCGATAAAGAAACTGCTTTTGATTTGCTCGACAAGATTGATCCGGTCCCGTTCGTACTGGCGCGGCTTAAGTTCGATCCTGATCTGGATCCGCTGCGCGGCGAGCCGAGATTTGGCGATTACCTGTCGCGGCATCACATCGATAAACTCTGATGACGTCCTCGTTCGTCACAGCAAGAACGTCCGCAGATTACGCAGATTAAGAACCTGTGAGAAATTATTCATGCTTGAGACGAGAGCCGGGAAGTATCAGCTGAACTCGTTCCTCATTTCTTCTTCTTAGTCTATGAAATCTGCGTAATCTGTGGATTAGACAATCTCTCCCCTGTTCACAAAATGGAACAACGATTTCTCACCTCTCGATCCGAATACATCGAAACCTCTTACTAAAATCCAAATCGCGCAAGCCCCACTTCATTTCTCGCGTTCCTATTCACAGAAATGCCGCTTCCAAAGTTTTGGCAGCGCAAACGGCATGATGGTTGCGCCTTCATAAATCACCAGATCCACCGCTCGGGAGTTTTGTTCGTTAAGTGGAACAGGTTGATCCAAATAACGGGTCGAGCGGCGCACAAAATCGGATCACAGTCGAACAATTTTCGAAGGGAGCCATCTATGAAGAGATTTGTTTTTAGTCTGCTGGCTGTTTGCTTGTTTGCAATCACCAGCGCAGCACAATCGAATCGCGGTAACTTGACCGGCACAGTCTCCGACTCAAGCGGCGTCATCCAGGGCGCAACCGTAACTGTCAAAGACAATCAATCCGGCAAGGAAGTAACTGCCGTCACCAACGAATCCGGAGGTTTTACCGTCGCCCAACTGGACGTCGGAACCTACACCGTCAAAATCAGCGCGGCCGGTCACAAATTGTTTACGGCGACAGACGTAAAGATCGACGTCGGACGCGAGTACACTCTAAGCGCGACGTTGGAAGCGGGAAATATCAGCGAGAGCGTAACCGTAGTCGCCGGAGCCGACATAATTAATTCAGCGGATGCTCAGCTAAGCAACTCGGTTAGTCAACGCCAGATCCTCGAACTGCCTCTCAACGGGCGCAATCCGCTCACGCTGGTGCAATTGCAGGCGGGTACATCTTCAAACAGCGCGCAGACTACCACCATCAACGGGCAACGTTCGTCTTTTACCAATATCACCCGTGACGGAATTAATGTGCAGGACAATTGGATTCGCGCCAATGCCGTTGATTTCCTGCCCGATCGTCCTAACGTGGATGATACGGGAGAGTTCACCATCGTTACCCAGAACGCGGGCGCCGAGGCAGGCTTTGGCTCGTCGCAGGTACAGTTGGTGACGCCGCGTGGCTCGAACGATTTTCATGGCGCCGGATTTCTCTTCAATCGGTCGTCGCACTTCGCGGCCAACACCTTCTTCAATAATTTCTCGGCCGTGCAACGACCGTTTCTGAATCGCAATCAGTATGGCGGCAAGATTGGTGGGCCAATTCTGAAAAACAAACTCTTCTTCTTTGCCACTTACGAAGGGTTTCGGCTTCGCCAATCAACCACAGTCAATCGGACAATTCTGTTGCCGAGCGCGCGCAACGGCATCTTTACCTATCGCGATACGACGGGAGCGACCCGCTCCGTGAATCTGCTTGGCGGCGGTTTCTCGGCGGCGACCGGCGTGACAGCAATTGATCCGGTGATCACCAGTCGCATCTTAGGTGCGTTACCCACCGCGGGTAACAACGCGACGTTGGGCGATCAGCTCAATACGACGGGCCTGACTTTCTCACGTGCGACGAATACCGATCGCGAAGCGTTCACCACCCGCTATGATTGGGCCATCAACAGCAAGCACAGCATCGAAGGCGTGTTTGCCTACAAGAAGGAAAACAATCTCCGCAACGACGTCGACGGGCAACAAGGTCTGACAGTGGCTTCGACGGCATGTTGTTACACCACGACCCCGTACGGTTTCCAGGGCGCGCACACCCCGTTCTTATCGCTGGCGTGGCACTGGCAGATCAATAACAACCTGAGCAACGAAGTGCGGGGAGGATGGCAGGGCAGCGATCCTCTCTTCGGTTCTACCGCCGCCAGCGTGCCCTTCTATATTCAGGTTCCTCTGATCAACAACCCCGAGAGCGGCTTTCAGTTGCAGGGCCGCGACACCACGATCGCGAACCTGCAGGACAACGCCGTGTGGACTCGTGGTTCACATTCCATCCGGTTCGGTGGCCAGTTTCAGGGATTCTATGCCACCACGTTTGGACCAGGTGCGTTTGGTCAACCGTATCTCCCCACCTACGCACTCGGAGGCGGGACCACGCCGGCATTTACCACGGGTAATACCGGATCTTTCAACACGGCTGCCGGCTGCATAGCGGCCACCGGTGTCAATTGTGCGAGCAATACCCAGGTCGCTACGGCGAACAATCTGTTGGCACTACTCGGCGGCTTGATTGGCACGGCCAGCCAGACCTTTACCGCCGCGAGCAAGACGGGAACTCTGCAACCCGTGGAGCCACGACATTCGATCGACTATCAAAACTACTCAGCCTACATTTCCGATTCATGGCGCGCGACTCCACAGCTGACACTCAATTTTGGATTGCGCTATGACACGTTCCTGCCGACGGCTGAGCCGAACGGCCTGATACTTGAACCCGTACTTGGCGGCCGCGACGTTCGCGAAGCGATGCTCAATCCAAATGGCATCTATAACTTCGTTGGCGCTAACGGCAATGGCGTCAGGTTCTTCAAGACCGATCATAATAACTTTGGACCAGTAGTCAGTTTTGCCTGGTCACCGGCTTTCGAGAATGGGTTTCTCAGTAAGTTATTACCCGATGGCGGGCGCACCGTGATTCGCGGAGGATATCGTCGCAGTTTTGTTAACGACGAGTTCGTGCGAGCTGCGGATAACGCTCTTTCCGGTAACGCCGGCCTGACCTCGCAACTAACTACCGCGGGGCTTAATGCGCGGTTCGCGACCGCCCCGACGCTGACAGCGCCGGCCCTGGTGGTTCCGACCACCTATGCAGCAAACAATGCCCTGGCCGGGAATTTCGGGACCGTGTTCGCGATCGATCCCAACCTGCAGGTTCCGAGTACCGATGAATTTAATATCGGCATCGAGCGCGAGATCGGTTGGCAAACAGCCGTGGAAGTTCGGTACGTTCATAGCCGAAGTAATAACCTCGTCCGTGGACTCGACCTCAACCAGGTCAGGATTTTCGATAACGGATTCCTGACTGATTTCAATCGCGCGCACTTCAACGCGATTACTTACGGTACCGCGAACATCAACTGCGCGGTGGCGGCGGCGACGCCGCTGTGCCGGCCTTTGCAGTTGCTGAACCAGGCGCCATTCAATAACAGTGCATTCGGTAACCCGCTCGGGTTTACTAACACTACAGCGCCGATTGTCGCCGGTGACGCGGGCCAGCTGGCGTTCGTCTATCTTGGAACATTTGGGGTTGGCAACAGCATTCTGCTCAACAATCCCAACACCGGTGTGGCCGATCTTCTGACCAACTCAGCGAAGTCCCGCTATAACGCTTTGCAGGCTGAGATTAGGCGTCGCTTTAGCCATGGTCTGGCGTTGCAGGCGAACTACACGTTCCAGAAGCTCCTGACCGACGCGCCCGGCACGGGTCAGACCCGCTTCGAACCGTTAATCGATAACGCCAATCCCGGAGCCGAGTACGCCATCGGAGATCAGGACACGACTCATGTCTTCAATCTCAACGCGATTTACGAACTGCCGTTCGGCCGCGGCAAGCGTTTTGGCAGCGATGCGGGCCAGTGGCTCGATCGCCTGATTGGCGGTTGGCAGGTCACTTCGATCCTCCGGATTGACAGTGAAGCGCCATTCTCAATCACCGATCCGCGCGGCACGCTCAATCGCGCCGGCCGTTCCGGTCGGCAGACAGCGATGACTAATCTGACGAAAGATCAGGTGAGGGACCTGGTTGGAACTTTCCGCACACCTTGCGGCGTGTTCTTCGTCAATCCTTCGGTAATCAATCTGGATTTGACTCAGTGTAACCAGGGTCTGACGCGGCCCCGTCTTGCCGGTACGACGGCGGGCGTAGCGGCGCTCGGGTTTGACCAGCCGACCTTCCCCGGTCAGGTGTTCTTTAACGTGGCGCCGGGCCAGCGGGGAAACATGGAGCCAAACTTCCTGCACTTGCCGATGAAATTGAATTGGGATGCTTCGATCATCAAGAACATCCCGATCACTGAGCGAGTGCGTTTCCAGTTGCGCGCAGAGCTCTTCAACGTACTCAACCGCGCCAACTTTGCCTTTACTGCGGCGAACGCTCAGTTCGTCCAGGCCAACATCAACGCGACGACGTTCGGACGACTGCTGGGAACTTCACCGGCAGGCTCGCCCGCGCGCGTGGTTCAGTTCGCGGGGAGATTGGAGTTCTAGTTTCAGTAGCCCGACCTTTGAGGGAGGGCTGCTGTTGCCAGCAACAACTCAGGGCGCAGCTTCGCCAGAGGCTGCGCCTAATTTTTTGGCAATCAACGGTCAGGCCTGCCTTCCGGCATCCAAAAAACATTTGAAGGAATCTGTGAGTATATCCAGTAATGGAAAATCGCAGAATCGCAGACTTGCGCGCGGGTTTCAGCTCAGACTTGTCTTTTCCTTAGTCATCGATAAGAATCGAAACGCGCGATCAACCCAAACCTTCGACCGAGGCGCTTTCGCCTTAACCCTTCGAGACCGAAATCGATAAGCGGAAGACATGCGACTGGCTGATTTCATCTTGCAGGAAACGGAAACCATTCTGGTTGAATGGGAGGCGTTTGCCGCCACCTTACTCCCAGCCGCGTCGGGCATGACCTCGCTCGCCCTGCGTGATCACGCCAAACAGATTCTCGAGGCTGTGGCGAAAGATCTGTCTACGCCTCAGACCAGGGAAACCCAATCCGAAAAATCCAAGGGCAGAGTTCCCAAACTTTTTGGCACTCCGGAAACAGCAGCAGAAACGCATGCGGTGCTGCGGGCGCGAGGAGGCTTTGACGTCAATCAACTCGTTGCCGAGTACCGCGCACTCAGGGCCAGCGTCCTCAGGCTATGGATAGACGCAGGCGATCCTGACGAGACTAATCTCGATGATATCGTCCGTTTCAACGAGGCTATCGACCAGGCGATCGCCGAATCGATATCGTTTTTTAGCGCACAGGTGGACCAGGCCCGCAACCTTCTGCTGGGGATGCTGGGTCACGACATGCGCAGTCCGCTAAACACCATCCTGATGACAGCCCAGTACCTGGGGGCGTTGAATGCGGGAGCCAGCGTATCGGAAGCGGCCTCGCGTCTGATCCAAAGCGGGTCTTCAATGAAAACGCTTCTGGATGACTTGGTAGATTTCAATCGGACCAGGTTGGGCCTGGGTATCAAAGTCAATATAGCCGCGCTCAACCTGGCCTCGCTGTTTGCCGGCGAGTTGGAGCAATTGCGTGGAGCGAATCCCGGCCGGCTCATCGAACTGGAGACAGCAGGCGACACTCGGGGTTTCTGGGACGGGCCGCGTTTGCAACAACTACTCCGCAACCTGGTTGCTAATGCAATCATTCACGGAGCCGCCGGTGCACCGATCAGGGTGATGCTCACTGGCGCGGAAACCTCCGTTGCGCTTGAAGTAAAGAACAATGGGCCGGCCATTAAGAAAGAGATCGTGGATCGGATCTTTGATCCGCTCGCGCGAGGAGTTGGTCAGGATAATCAGGATGACAGCACTGGCGGCCTCGGCCTTGGTTTGTATATCGTGCGCGAAATTGCCCTCGCTCATGGAGGCGAGGTGAACGTGCACTCTGACAATAGCGAAACCGTGTTCATCGTGAGCCTGCCTCGCCAGAAATGAACCATCGCGCTTCGCGGCAGCCTGCACTTTAAGCGAAACAGTATGACCCCAAAATGCTCTTTGAATTGGAGCAGAAGCCCGGATTAACAACTTGCGCTTTGATCCCTGTTGAACCTCCCCACCTTCAAGGATAGAATCCCTGCGACGTCGCGTCCTGGCGCTAAAGTTTCTAACGAGCTGATCAAGGAGAAGGGTGTGCGAGGTTCGATCAAATCCTACGCACTAGGAATCGTCTTACTAGCGGCCGTCGTATTACTGCGTTGGCTCCTCGACCCGTTGCTGGGAGACAAGTTCCCGCTGGTGACTCTCTATGGCGCGGTCGCCGCTACCATATGGTTCGGCGGCTATCGTCCCGCAATTTTGGTGGCAATGCTCGGCTACCTCGCCAGTCATTACTTGTTCATTCAACCGCGTGGCCATCTCGATCTAACCAACACCGCAAATGTAGTCGGGCTGATTGCATATCTCTTTACGTGCGCGGTAATCATCACCTTTGGTGAAGCGACGCGCATCTCGCACGGGCGGGCCAGTCAGCAGGGCGAACTGTTGCGCGTCACCCTCGAGAGTATCGGCGACGCCGTCATCACCACCGATACCGACGGCCGCATCACTTACCTCAACAAAGTTGCCGAGGCCTTAACAGGTTGGTTGCAGCCGGACGCCCTGGGCCAACCGTTGGAAAATGTGTTCCGCATCGTTAACGAGGCCACCGGCCAACCGATCGAAAGTCCGGCCACCAGGGCCTTGCGTGAGGGAGTCGTCGTCGGTCTGGCGACCCACACCGAGCTCATTCAAAAAGATGGCAGCAAGTGTCCCATCGACGACAGTGCGGCTCCGATTCGCGATGAAGACGGAAACGTGTCCGGGTGCGTTTTGATCTTTCGCGACATCACTGCGCAGCGCGAAGTCGAGCGCGACAAGACCAGCCAACTGCTTACGGCCCGACTGCTGGCCGCGATCGTCGAATCATCGAATGATGCGATCATCAGTAAATCGCTCGACGGTATTATTCAAAGCTGGAATGCAGGCGCAGAAAGAGTTTTCGGTTTCACTTCTGCAGAGGCGGTGGGTCAACACATCTCACTGGTCATTCCTCAGGAACGTATCGGCGAGGAAGACCGCATCATTGCCAGTTTGAAAGCCGGCCAAAGAGTTGAACATTTTGAAACCGTGCGGAGAGGACGCGACGGCCGGCACATTCATGTCTCTTTGACCATCTCGCCTATCCGAGATGATTCAGGCAATGTGGTCGGTGCTTCAAAAATCGTCCGCGACATAACCGAGCGCAAGCTGGCCGAGGTCGAGCGCCAAAAGTTTGTCACCCTCGTCGAAAACAGTACCGATTTCATCGGCATGTGCGACCTCAACGGGATTCCCTTCTTCGTCAACCACGCCGGATTGGAAATGGCCGGGCTGGACAGCATCGAACAGGCGGCGCGGACGCCGGTTCCGGATTTCTTCTTTCCCGAAGATCGGGAAAGGATCATGAATGAGTTCTTCCCGTCGGTGATGGCAAACGGGCACGGCGAAATCGAGGTGCGCTTTCGGCACTTCAAGACGGGCGAAGCTCGTTGGATGGCCTATAAACTCCTGACGCTGACGGACGAGGATGGTAAGCCTACTGCTTTCGCAACCGTGAGCCAGGACGTTACCGAACGAAAGCAACTGGCGGATGACCTGATGAGGTTAGCGGCGGATCTATCCGAAGCAGACCGGCGCAAGAACGAGTTCCTCGCGACCCTCGCTCATGAACTCAGGAATCCGCTCGCCCCGGTGTCGAACATGCTGGAAGTTCTGAAACATGCGGAAGGCGACACCCAGACGCTGAGACGCGCGCGGGACACAATGGAGCGTCAACTGGGGCAAATAGTTCGTTTGGTCGATGATCTGCTGGATCTGAACCGCATCTCGCGAGATCGCCTCGAGCTGCGTCCGAGCGACGTTGAACTATCGTCGTTGATCAACCAGGCAATCGAGGTGGCGGGTCCGCTGCTTGACGCCGCCGGTCACGAACTGCGTGTGGACCTGCCTGCAGAGCCGATCTATCTGCATGCTGACCCGGCTCGCCTGGCTCAGGTCTTTGGCAACTTGCTGAATAACAGCTGCCGTTACACTAAGCCCGGCGGCTCCATTCAACTGAGCGCCAAGCGGCTGGACAACCAGGTTCTGGTGACGGTGAAGGATAACGGCGTGGGCATCCCGCAAGACAAGCTGAAGAATATCTTCGACATGTTCACGCAGGTTTATCGAGCACCGGAAGCAACCCAGGGTGGCCTGGGAATCGGGCTGACGCTGGTGAAGCGTCTGGTGGAAATGCACGATGGGTCAGTTGAGGCGAGAAGTGCGGGCGAAGATCAGGGAAGCGAGTTCCGGGTGCGTTTGCCGGTGCTTAGTGAAGCACCGAAGCCCTCGCCTGCGAAATCAATCGCGGCGGAACCCGCT
>Ga0065707_10082305_pt1 | contig 17089 bp, 16 predicted proteins | sample SwiRhicommuniRL3_FD_59094 | JGI IMG/M metagenome (GOLD analysis project Ga0065707, IMG submission 59094) | Switchgrass rhizosphere bacterial communities from Rose Lake, Michigan, USA - RL3 v2 (version 2) | ecosystem: Host-associated > Plants > Roots > Rhizosphere > Soil | place: East Lansing...
ATTTCTACACAGTTAGAGAGTTTGGTCAACTTATGGCAAACGAAGAATTCCGATTATACTGCAAGGGATATTCCATCACCAGATTCCCCCTTGGCTGAAAACAATCCTTTTATTACACAACTCCAAAAACAAGTGGACGATTTGTTAAGAATCAGTAAACAAAACGAAATCCAGGCAAGCACCGAAATTAACTCGTTGAAGTCTGAGTTGACGGAAAAATTGAATACGTTGAAATCGTTTGAAGAGAATTACCGTGATGCTTTGCAGTCTGTCAACAACACCAGTAAAGCGTTGAAGATGAACCAAGAAGAATTAAACACACAGAAGGCGATGATCGAAAAGTTGGTAAACGAGAACAAAGAGTTGACGATCTTCAAATCTGCCAGTAAGAGACACAGTTCAAGAAACGGTACGCCATTACTTGAGAATAATCCAAAGTTACCTGGTCTGATTCCAGAAGGTAATGAAGAAGAAGATGAACATGAATCCATAAGCAATGCTCACTTCAACATGAGAATCAAAGACTTGGAAGCCGACCTATACATCATCAAACAAGAGAGAAACCAATTGAAGGATAATGTAATAACTTTACAGAAACAATTGTACATGAATAATAACTAAGAAAACACTGAGAACGACCATGATATTCAGATACCATAATGTCTCCCTAACTTACCAATTTTCATTAGTTTTCATTAGTTTTCATTAATCTTCACTAGTTTCATTAATCTTCATAGTTTCATTAGTTATCGCTATCACGTCTATTATTACCCTAGTTCTTTGTTTTATTTATGTTTATAGAAGAATGGACTTCTAAATTATCATTCATTTAGCCATGATAAGTGGAATATGTAATTCAAAGGTCTCTAATGTTGGAATATCGATATCCTTTAAGAAGATATAATGTAACCTGTAATTGGAGACTGTATATGTACCCTGTAACGATGGTATGTCAAATCGGATGTAACCTGTAATGATGATATGTCAAATCGATAGTTCCGTCTAATTTGCGACAAGCGCCAAATTCTACACGAGACTACTAAGACACAAGAAACCACGCAGACCACCACATCAATTACTGACAGAAGAAACTTCGAGACATCGAGACTCACTAATTCTCCCCAATCCATATCAATCCCCAATCCCTGGAGTCAATAATTCTGCAAATGAACAAGTTTAACGAGAAATTAAACCAACTAAAGGATGTCGTGGAGCAGAACAAGAACACATATTTCGAATTAAAGAAGACTTACGACATACAACAGGACGCACTCACCCAGAAGGAGTACCAGTTGCAAGCGTTGACCACCCAGAACGATTTTTTGACTACCCAGTTGAATCTGCACTCTACCAATTTGAACCAGGCCCGAGATATTCTCCATGAGAACTTGAAGAGTATCGATAATTTCCGGGGCTTGATAAATGTCTTGTCCAAGGACATCGAGGAATTGGAGTTGAAATTCGACGAGTTGGCATTAGAGTTCAAACACACCAGCGAAGAATTACGCGATATCCACCAAGTCCTTGACGGCGCTTGAGGAAAGATAACCAGCGACGAGAGTGACAAGTTTCAATGATACTCACTTACCATTAATCAATAATTCCTTTTTTATAATCTAATAATCTGGAACTACTAAATATAGTACGTCTCTAGGACTCAAGTGATTCTAGAACTACTACCTAATTCTTACTTCATCATTTCATTGAGTTTATAACTACCTAGCATTATAATAGTATTACAGTAATAGAAACTGCTCATTGGATATGAAAAGGCTTCCAAAGAGTGCCCAGTAGCATAAAATGTCATGTCGTAGCCAGCTGGCGTCATAAATATGAGACGATTCTCAATTAGAACCGGTGTTTGCTTCACTAGTAGATGCAGTAAGTATAGATGATGTGCGCGACTTACTTCCTTCGGCGACTAGACGGTCGTTGCCGGAAGCGTCATAGTTTGGAACGAAATCTATGGCACTGTACGGATCTTCATCAAGGTTTTGAGATAGTGGTATCGTATTATCAGAACCTCCTCTGGCGAGTGTTTGGCTGGTTTGGGGATTATCAACAGGATTTGGATGTTCTTGCGTAATAAAGAAGTTGTAGTTGGAATTTTGTACAGCGAAAGAAGATGCAGGGGATGCGAGAGGTGGCTGGGAAGAAGATGCCAGGGAGTTACTAGATGCAAGGTGGTCATGAAGCTCATCTTGTTCCTGGATATTTTCCATGATATCAGGATTCACCGGCAGGACAGTAATATCATCTTCATCCGGGGGTGCAGAAGGTAACAACGATGACTCGTGTTGTCTCATGCGTTCTTTTTCCGAATGTGTCCCTTGGTGGGATAAATGAAGAAGATGGAACCGCTGTGCTGACTCGGCGGTCGATAAATCGTCATAGTTGGGAACTGCCGGGAAATTGGCAGGCGTTGGAGAAGGCTGGTTGTGGTTTTCAAAGTACGGTGGAGTATGGAACGAATTCATCTCCATGGACTCGGGAATTACAGAAATGTATTGCGAATCCAAAGCTGGGAATCCGGTAGTTGGTGCTGATGACGGTATATATGAACGCGCCGGAACTTGTTCAATAGGTGTCTGCTGTTGTGTAGAAGGTTCTTGATACTGTTGGTTAATGTTTGCTGGGGCTGGTGAACCATTGGATAAGGAAACCAGTGATGAAGATCTTCTTGATGCTGGAGATACTCCATCCATATTCAACATTGGTTGCGAAGTCGCCGAAGTCGCAGGGTTCTTCAGTCTGTGTGTACCAATGATGACTTCAGTAGTTAATTGCAAGAACTTCTTCAGTCTCTTATACCTGTCCGTATTAATGAACCCGGATCTTTCTTTTTGATGCAGAAGAGATGAATTCACTTGACTGAAGTTGAAGTTGAACGAGCCGTTGTGTCCGTTACCAAGAGCCAGAACGTTCGAGGACTCGCAGTCGTCAACCGTGTTTCCAGAATGATGATTGGTGTGATTATGGTGCTCAGAAGTAACCTCGGAATCAAGGACTACTGATTTTCCTGAAAGATTGATGAGAACTTCAATGAAATATTGAAACGAGACAAGAGGACACCCCGAAATCGTTGGGAATGCATCGGCTGGCACTCTTACGCTCGATTTTATTTCGGAGCAGAGCGTGACTGGATCAACATACAAGGGCATCACCAGTTGTTGCAAGTCTTTTCTGAAGGATTCGAATAGACTATCTGGACCATTGTCTAGACGACACACCCGTACAAACGTTATGATGATTCCATTTGAATCCTGTATTTTCTTGAGATGATTAATGGAAAGCTTGATTGATATGAGTTCACCACGCAAGTATCCTCTTCGAGGAATCTCTAGTGAAACTTTAATGGTTTCTTTCTTTGAACCTATAGAGTCGGAGTTGATATGGTTAGAGTTTGGTGTTAATGATGAAGTTTGTTGTTGGTTTAATGGCGATATTTGCGAAATTGGCGAAGGAGCTGATGGGAGTGTGGTTATATTACTTCCAAGCAAAGGTGTGGCGACTGTCCCCGATGAAGAAGAAGTTGCAGCTGAGTTAAACAAACTTGCGTTGGAATTTGGGGTGTGGTGTGCTGTGGGTGGCTCGCCTTCGGAATTGTTGGAAGACATGGTGCTGAAAGTGTTCATAGTGTTAATAGTTGAAGTTGAAGATTGTGTACGAGATAATCTTCTTCCACCTGAAGATCTTGGATCCTTTATTATGAGCCGTTTTGGCTTTGGCGACGGTAGCGTCGTGACGTCAATTGGACTAATCAAAGTTATTATTTTCTCGTAGGTTTGATATGGGTTGTGGAGTCGTTTTGTTTTAGCAAAGATGACATTTGAACTGTTAGGGGAATACGACTCTGCGGGAGAAGATGCAGAAATCACGTTGTCATTAGGAGATGAGCCATTTGATGGTGTATTTGTGTAAGATGAAGCGCCGCCGATTGATGACCGAAGAACATAGTTGATGGATCCTTTGCCAAAATCGATTGAAGTGAATATTCGCTTGTTGGGTAATTTTACAATGAAGGGGAAACGATGCTCACCCTTATAAAGACCATTTGACAAATCGTCAGCATTTGGAGTATTGGCGTCACCGTATATCTTAATGGTATGGTTAAACAAGGTGTGTTTTATAGGACGTAGTTTTGAGTGGGAGGAAGCGTTAATCTTGACAAAGCCAATAAGTGAAAGTGTAATGACAATATTTGCTAAATTCTTCTTTGAAATAAGAATTATTTGCCCAGATACTTCATCTCCGGGAAGCCAAGATTTGTGAGGATCGTCCAACAGTATGTAGAATTCATCAACGGCATTGAAGTCCATCTTCAAGGTCGAGGCGAAGTTCGCGAGGGAACCATCGGATTGATTACTTAGGAACTTCGAGGAAGGGATTATTTTGGAAACGGCCCGCCTCATTTTTACCGAACGTTGTACTGATCAAAGCGAAGCAGGGCGGATGTTGTTTGTAGATACAGAAGTGAATCGGTCCGATTTAATACGTTTTGACACCGAAATTCTGAAAAGTTTTCAAGTAGTTAACTTAACGTTTGGTAATTGATGTTATAACAAAAATTTAAACGTTATATGATGGGAACATTGACAGATAAGGCCAGAATAATGTGAAATGGCTATAGGTAGGATGAAAAAGAGCCAATAAGAAAAATGTCTTCTCTCGAGTTCAAGCTTCAACTAGTGCTATATTGATGTACCAGGAGAATCGTGTACTATCTTGCTGTACTAAAGTTGTATGGCAACTGAATAAGAGAACGGCCGTGGTAATCTAGGTGAATTCAGAAGATCGTGACGTTCCCTTAAGCTATAAGGATTTCAATAAGAACGTATGTTTTGTTGGAAACGTAATAATCTCAATACGGGGGCGACTGGAGTATGTTTTGGTGCCTTATTTATTTAACCACTTGTGTAAAAAACAAGAATAACGTTGGAGTCCAAGCTTATCATTTTTGGTTTTCCAGTGAATTTGAAGACTCTGAATTTGTGTGCAGAATGGGTAAGAGTGCGTGAAACCCGACGGAGGCCACACCAAAGAGAGGAACAAAACAAGAAGTCTCGGGCCGAGGATTCATTCACTCTACGAAGAGATATACTTTACAGTCGGTCGCAGATATCGCGGACCGATGACGTGAAATTGACACCTATTGTCAAGTGAAAATGACTCTGGATGCAAAAACACCTTTCGTCGTCGCATTGTGCAATTGAAACGTTTAACCGACAGGAACGACTACCAATTCGGCTGTGATTGGTGAGTGTCTATTCGAAAGAACACCACTAGTGAGAACGCTATATTGCGCTTGTCAATGTTTTAGCGACGAATTTGCGATAAGTTTATAATCTAGGCCACATGTTTCTACATCGTAGTGAATGCAACGTGATAGGCAGATGTCCGAACCTCGCTAAATTACTTGCTACGAACATTCTACACTGTAAACTCTAAAAGATTCCCATCATCGAAATGACAGTTCTCCTCTCTTCTATTCGCTCTGTGACGAGGCTTTGAATCCAAGGCGGTTTGAACGGTGCACGACATTGCCATATGAATATAATTAACTCTTGTCTTTCATATTACACTTGGTCACCGAGATGTAAAGTCCCCGAGATGGGGTGGTTCGTGAATTGAAAATTGAACACTTTTGGCCAGCCAATTGTGGCCAGCCAATCTAACTTTCATCTGTTGTGACTAATTTTTGCATTCTCGTAACGTCAACTGGTACGTCAAACGTACGGCGCGAATTGGGTTGCGGACCAGCATTGTAGTCGCATCCTATGTTTCATTCAGAAATGGCCCCTGAATATCCAACGGTCCATTATATCCTGACAGAATCGCTTTAAGAGACCCTTCGCTTCGAAACTGGGGCAAGACGTCAATCCTGCATTTGAATTCTTCGATCATTCAAATTTTCTTGGTCCATAAAATACAGGTTACGAACTACATCATCTGACATGGAAATCTAGAATTGGGTTTGGAGGTAAAAGAGGAGTCCAATATTATTGTCGCATTTATGGTCACTACATTTTTACGACATCGATAAAGCCGCGACGACTGTTCATTACGAAAGTGTTATAGACTGAAAGAATAAGAAGAGAAGACGACACCAAAAGTTCTTTTTGATAGGCAACTAAACATTTATCAGAGTCTCTATATAATCGTAAACATTAGTTTATTACTGTTCTTCTACTTTGGCTTTTATGTTTATAATTATGACAATTTACTTTCGCGGTTCAGCCGTTTAAAAATCTCTACAGTAACTCAGTATCATACTTTATGTTATATTGTCAATTTATTAGTGTACAAATGAATCTCTATAGAGAAATGCAATGGAGGACTTAGTCAAAGGTCTTCTTGGTACCTTTGAATTCACCGGAGTTTGGACCGGATCTTGGAGGACCACCGAATCCACCACGACCACCATCACGGGAACCACCAAATCCACCACGACCACCACCGAATCCACCACGGCCACCGTCACGGGAACCACCGAATCCGCCACGGCCACCACCAAATCCGCCACGGCCACCATCACGGGAACCACCGAATCCACCACGGCCACCACCGTTGGATGGTTCTCTTGGAGTAGAATAGTCTAATCTACATGGACGACCTTCCAAGTATTCACCGTTCAAGGCTTCCAAGGCAGTCTTGGCTTCTTCAACTGAAGAGAATTGGACGTAACCGAAACCCTTTGGTTGTTGGGTGTCTGGGTGAGTTGGGACTCTACATGAGATAACGGAACCGTAGTCACCGAAAACCTTGAATAAGTTGTCTCTGTCAGCGTTGAAAGATAAGTTACCAACGAAAAGAGTGTCAGATGGTTGAGATGGAGTGTCACCGTATTGCTTGGCTCTGTCGTTGTTACCGCTGGTAGCATGAGGCTTACCAGTGGACATATCCAAGTTGATTGGTCTTCCATCCATTTCGTGACCTTGAAGTTCAGCAAGGGCTTTTTCGGCGAATGACTTACCTTCGAAATCAACGTAACCGTAACCTCTGGATTTTCCAGTGGCTCTTTCCATGATAACTCTAGCACCGATGACACCACCAATGTGTTCGAATTCTCTCTTTAACCAAGCATCATCAATGTTCCATGATAATCTACCAACGAATAAAGTAGCTGGTTCTTCATCGATCTTAGCCTTCTTGACAACTGGTTCTTCTTCGGTAGAAGAAGATTCTTCAGAAGATGAGTCAGCCTTACGCTTCTTGTCTTCCTTGACTTCTTCTTCAGAGTCGGAGTCAGAGTCAGAATCAGAGCTTGAGTCGGAATCAGAGCTTGAGTCGGAGGATTCTTCCTTCTTCTTTGGTTTTTCCTTCTTTTCTTCTTCAGATTCAGATTCAGAGTCGGAGTCAGAGTCGGAATCAGAAGAGTCGGAATCAGAAGATTCTTCCTTCTTGGCGTCAACCTTCTTGGCTTCAACCTTCTTTGGTTCTTCCTTCTTTTCTTCTTCAGATTCAGAGTCGGAGTCGGAAGAGTCTGAGGAGTCTGAGGAGTCTGAAGAGTCTGAGGATTCTTCCTTCTTGGCTTCAACCTTCTTAGATTCTTTCTTTGATTCCTTCTTGGATTCCTTCTTTACTACCTTCTTTGGAGCTTCATCTTCAGAAGATGAGGAGTCGGAATCAGAGTCGGAGCTTGAAGAGCTGGAGTCAGAATCGGAAGAAGATTCGGTTTCAGATTCAGAAGAAGATTCAACCTTCTTAGATTCGACCTTCTTAGACTTAACTTGCTTCTTGTCAGCTTTGACTGTCTTTGATGATGATTTAGCCATTTCTTAATCAAATTATAAAGAAATATAAAGAAAAGAGTAGTCTATAATCCATCGCATCAGTTTTTTTTTCACGATGCCATATTGAAATTTTTCAGGAGATGAGATCTCGTGACTAGAAGTATTTGTGTCTCATCGTCATTTCTCAGATCCTTTTCGGAGCCAGTACCCATAGTAAAGCCCAGATAGTTAATACTATAATGGAGTAAAAGAGCCAAAGGTCTATACTCTTTGAAATTAGTATGTGGATGTTATTCTGTAGGCCCAAACTGTCCAAGTTATCAAGTTGCTACTTGTGGATACTTGATGGAGTTAGATATACCAATTGTGTCGCGACATAAGAGTAAAATGCGACAGCGCTTTGTAGGACCTAAACTAATTAAGTGAAAAATACCAAGCCTGGGGGTAGTTAAACACAGAGGTGTCATGGTCAACACCAGAGCACTTTTCAGTGTAGACTTTCTCAATTAACTGCTTTCACTAGCTCTTCTATCAAAATCCACCGAAAATTCACAACATCTTTCGAACTATAGATTTACGGTCTCAAGCCATTCGACACCCTTAATGCATCGTACTACACAAGTATTCTAACCCATTTTTAAAGAGACCACGTCCTTCTCCAACCAGTTCTGAAGCTGGCTACTTGAAGAATAAATAAAAGCGGGGGAACCCAACACGTGATTGCTATACCCTTCGGAGTGCAGGAAAAAGTTTTCACCGGGCCTTTACCGGAGTTCACAAACATATTCTCGTCATGAACCACCATACGATTTATTAAACAAAACTTAGCCTCGCATACAGGAATCTTTACCCTTCTCCTCTTAGAATCTTTCGATAGTTTGTTAGTTATATAAAGTGACATTTATTTACAAAATTTTCGTTCTACATTTTTAGTTTATTTTTCAACCAAGATGTTCAAAAACGTTAGGGTATGGCTGAGAAGCGTATCTACAGTTGGACGTAAGTCAATACCTCCATATGAGCCCGCATACAAGAATATGTTGAGAGACCCAAGCAAAAAGTATAGTGCTTTCAAGAATATTGAGTTACCAAACAGAAAATGGCCAACCAAATCCATTACAAAAGCACCCAGATGGTTATCAACAGATTTAAGAGATGGTAACCAATCGTTGCCAGATCCTATGTCCATTCCTGAGAAGAAGGAATATTTCCAAAAATTAATTGAAATAGGTTTCAAGGAAATTGAGGTCTCCTTTCCTTCAGCCTCCCAGACTGATTTTGATTTTACAAGGTATGCTGTTGAAAATGCACCAGATGATGTTTCGATCCAAGTCTTGACCCAGTCACGTGAACCGCTTATTCGTAGAACAGTCGAATCAGTAAAAGGAGCCAAGAAAGCCACCATCCATACATACTTGGCTACTTCAGATATGTTCCGTGATGTCGTTTTCAACATGTCCAGAGAAGACGCTATTGCCAAAGCAATCGAAACCACAAAGTTGGTGAGATCTTTGACCAAAGATGATCCAGCCATGCAGGATACCGAATGGTCATACGAGTTCTCTCCAGAATGTTTCTCTGACACCCCAGGTCCATTTGCTGTAGAAATCTGTGAAGCAGTCAAGCTGGCCTGGGAACCAACCGCTGAGAACCCGCTCATCTTCAACTTACCTGCTACCGTCGAGGTTGCATCGCCAAACGTTTATGCTGATCAAATCGAATACTTTTGCAGCCACATCACGGAACGTGAGAAGGTTTGTATTTCCACCCATGCCCATAATGATCGTGGTTGTGGTGTTGCCGCTACCGAATTGGGACTTTTAGCTGGTGCTGACAGAGTTGAAGGTTGTCTCTTTGGAAATGGTGAAAGAACCGGTAATGTTGATCTTGTGACCGTGGCCCTTAATATGTACACTCAAGGAGTTTCTCCAAATCTTGACTTTTCAGATATCGAGAGTATTATTGATATCAGTGAAAGGTGTAACAAGATTTCTGTCCATTCACGTGCTCCATACGGTGGATCTCTTGTTGTTTGTGCATTCAGTGGTTCACATCAGGATGCTATCAAGAAGGGATTCTCCAAGTCCGAGGCTCGTGCTGCTAAGGGTGACATTAAGTGGGCCATTCCATACTTGCCATTAGATCCAAAGGATATTGGTCGTTCGTATGAAGCCGTCATTAGAGTCAACTCTCAGAGTGGTAAAGGTGGTGCTGCCTGGGTTGTTCTTAGATCTTTGGGATTGGACTTACCAAGAAACTTGCAAGTCACTTTCTCGCTGTCTGTCCAACAACATGCTGACAAATTGGGCCGCGAATTGAAGACAGACGAGATCTCCAACCTCTTCAAGGATGAATTCATCACCAACACAAGAGTCACGCTCAAGGACTTTGAAATCACTAAGAACAAGCAACTCTCCCAACTTACTGACAACGACAGAGAACTCTACGCTGTCTTGAGAATCAACAAAGACTCGGAAGGTGAGAATAGTGTCACGATGAAGGGTCAAGGAAATGGACCTATTTCTTCGTTCCTTGACGCCTTGTCCAACAGGTTTGGCATTTTGTTGGAAGTAGTCAACTACAATGAACACATGGTCGGTACTGGCTCTCAATCGAAGGCTGCCACCTACGTCGAATTGAGTTATATCAATTCCGAAGGTGTAAGATCCACCAGATGGGGTTGCGGTATCAATTCCGATGTCTCTCAAGCATCATTCGAAGCCATTCTTTCTGTCCTCAGCCACTTGGCTGAGTCAAAGGATATTCAAATCTAAAAAACGCATCTCAAAAGTTTGCAAACTGAAACATAAATAGTTTAATGTAATGTTCCATTTAATAAGTTACGTCTTTATTCCAATACGGCTAAGACACATTGTAGAGTAAATGGCTGAAAAATTTGATGAAAATGTTTTAAAGTAAATTTTGATCAGATAAATGAAATCGTATTAAGATACCACCAAGATATCTGAGAATACCAAGTACTAATCATAATGTTTAGTACTGTAGACTTGTAACTGGTCCTTGTCGTGATTGTCGCATTTTGTATTGGACTGTCGCGACACTATTATGGCTGCAAAATTTCATGTGATTTGAGCTTATTAAAGTTGATACGAGTGTCATATCTACTAGCTTCACATCAGAATTACTTGATAGGGTTTATAAAACCTTAAGAGTTTCTAAAAATTGTCTTGATATGCATTTCACCATTCATAACTAATATATTATTTAAGCATATCACATGTCAGTTACTACACTGACGTGCACACTCTACTCTACTCTACTTGATCTAGTTCGTATTCGGTGGATCCATTGCTCCGGTCTAAACATAAGTTCATATATCTTTCCCAAGGATATATATTCTACTTCACACAGTTCTCTGTATCCACTAATGGCTCGTAAACATTCAGGACATCTATTCGAGCTTCTCTTATACCAATTTTTTCTGAAATATATTTCACTATAAGTGACCCTACGTCGTCACTACCTTAATTGGCTATTTAGAGCTCTCCAAGACTACAATATACACCGCGGGTCCATGACTTACACTACATATAAATCGACACTTTGTCAAATAGCAGGGAGCTGAGTTAAGAATTCTCAAAGATGAACCCTTCTACAAACATAGAAGTGTTGGCTCTTGAACACACTTCACTTCCATATCTTGAAATTAACAAGTTCAGTTAGCTATTCAGCATTTCATATGTACAGGATTCTCTGCAGGAAAGGTTTCGTTTTTTCGCAGTCACTAGGGCTCCCGCCCTGTTTTTTTCTTTTTCGACTTGTGAGTTTGGCAAATTTTTTCAATCCACGCACCAAACCTTCTAGCAGGCCTGAATAAAAGTTTTTCAATACATATTAATTTTTTGTTAGTTCACTCAGACTATTCCCAAAGTAACTCAGTATTAGCCATGTCTAACTTTGAACCAGTTGTTGTTATCGATGGTAAGGGCCATTTATTAGGTCGTTTAGCTTCTATTGTTGCTAAGCAATTATTGAATGGTCAAAAGGTCGTTGTTGTTAGATCTGAAGCTCTTAACATTTCTGGAGAATTTTTCAGAAACAAGTTGAAGTACCACGACTACTTAAGAAAGGCCACCAGATATAACAAGACCCACGGTCCATTCCATTTCAGAGCTCCATCTAGAATTTTTTACAAGGCTCTCAGAGGTATGATTCCTCACAAGACTGCCAGAGGTAAGGCTGCTTTGGAAAGACTTAAGGTCTTTGAAGGTGTCCCACCTCCATACGACAAGAAGAAGAGAGTTGTCGTTCCTCAAGCCTTGAGAGTTTTGAGATTGAAGCCAGGTAGAAAATACACCACCGTTGGTAAATTATCTTCCGCTGTTGGTTGGAAATACGAAACTGTCGTTGACAAGTTGGAAGAAAAGAGAAAATTACAATCTGCTGAATACTACGCCAAGAAGAAGGCTTTGACCAACAAGGTTGCCGCTGCTAAGGCTTCTACCGCTGAATCCGATGTTGCCAAACAATTGGCCACTTTCGGTTACTAGGTATTGAGTGTTAATAGCAATAATATATATACAATATAATAGTTCCGAATTCCACGCGATGCGAAGGAATGAGGAACAAATACGTTCCTAAAGTTACATCTGACGAAGTACTGTAAGTTAATAGACAACCCAAAGAATGAATAATCTGACGGAGTTGATATATGCGAAGCGTTTGCAGGAGTCTGGTGACTTAAGTATCGGCGAAACGGTGATGGCGAACGGTAAAATGTTTCTCATGAGCCAAACTGTCTATATTCAAATTGGTGGCATCCAGTAACATAATCTAAACATAACTAGTTGCTCCAGTTGCAAAGTCCATGGTTCTGGCCAAGGTCATAACTAATTTTAAAAATACAATAAACATACTCAAAAACACTCGGACTATTCGACTCTATATACTAAAGTAGATTGAATGTCGCAAACTTTAATTGTCAAAACTTCAAGTGTCGAATCTTCAAGTGTCGCGACTATAATATATTTTGATCTTGTGTCGCAAATTTTGTTATATTTTTGACTAACAGTGAAATTTCTTGAAGCCATAAAAAAAGGGTGTCGTTATTTGCACTGACCTTTAGACATTGGTTAAGAAGACGGTTATGTAATATTTTATTGAATACCAATCATATTGAGAGTATTGCCTGGGTTCTTTTCTCCAAAATCATCAAATAATTGGGTTGGGATTCTTCACAATAACCTCAGAAAAAGACCAGGGTAAACAAATTATAAACTTAGTAGAAACCTAGAAAAAGTACACTGGTATGCAAATACTAGTAAGTTAATTTCACGTGGTATGTAGGTAAAATTTCATTAGAGACAAACAAATGTTGATCATGATCTTTCTTCGGAATTCTTTCTTCGATTGTTTTTACTCAGCAAAGCTTGCATGTTAAAAGCCTTATAATGTTCTCATAACATCTGCCGCAATATTTAGTTTGTTGAGCCTTTCTTGACAATCTCCTTCTATAAATTAATCATCATTGTGTCAATTATTAGAGGCTCTTGATTTTCGGGTATCTCCTCTCTGAGAACTAAGATAGTAATGCTGGTGTCCGATTTGCTCATAAAGGTTTATTATTATCAGACCGAATTCCTGTAGACTTATCATAAAAATATAATATATTAGGATGAACTCAGAAATAAACTCCTGAATCGTCTCCTCCTTTCACTCAGATTTGTCCTTTTGATTTTCAAATCTTCCTCTGGGTCTCTTTTCATATAAGTTCTAAACTTATTTACGAATCCTTCATCTTTCTTGTGTATCATATTCAAGTAGTTTTCAATACTAAAATACTTGAAGATGCTTAAATTGGTGTGGTTTATCACCAAATGGAACTTATTAAAATTCTCGTCCAAAATCAGTAAGAGTCCCGGATTCCGTAGTTTATCAAAGTATTTCGAAGGAGGTTGGAATTCGAAGCGTTTCCCGCAATGAAGTAGAAGAAACTGGTTCATTAAAACCTCGTCAACTCCAAATAGTTGGTATTGGTTGTAGAATATATAAATAATAAGGTGGTTTATCGTCAACTCACATACATCGAACGAATATTTGGAAAAGCTCAGGATCAAGTTATAAACCCCTGATAGTTTTATTGAGAATTCTTGTTCGTTGTAAAAGATTATGATTTCCTGATCTTGTTGAAGCCGTGATTGTAAGTAAGTTAATAGGATTTTATGGTTGTATGGTGATTGGTTTCTTAGAGTTAAACATGATTCAGTTGGCGATATAATACCCGACATAATGGTGATAATATGAGGCTGTGTGTTGTGAAAAAATAGTTAGAATTTATGTGAAGTTATCGACCAATGATTAAGGTAGTTGGTAGACTATGTGATGATATTCTTGATGATACTCTTGTGATATTCTTGTGATATTCTTGTGAAATTCTTGCTAGTATTCCTGCAAATGTTCCTGCTAATATTCTTGATAATACTCGTGATAGTAATCTAGTCAACAGGTAGGAGTTCTTTAAATAGGTGTAGGTAATTTAGATAATAAATCCGTTAAAACAAGACGCTTGGATCGATCTACTTCAAACTATGTAAAGAAAAGTGATGGAAAAAAGTTGAATTGTCTCTTGGATAGGAGAAGTTGTATAAGGGCATAAATTTTAACGTCTATTTTTACGGTTTCTACAGATTCGTTTTTGGATCTGAATCGCCCCACTGGACACTGGGCCGCTCCAAATGAAATGGAGATCTGGTGATATTAACTCTCGATTTACGGCTGATTCCTCGGCACAGCTTGTTGGTATTTACGCTTATCTACTACTGTTGGTCCTTACGGTTGCATCCTAAGCTTCATCCATCCAAGTCACCACAAGCACTCCCCTCAGGATCAACCTGCCGCCCCACAATAGAAGCCGCACTCTCCACCTTTCCCCACCACGATAATGAATCTTATCCTTCGTTCCTGTATATAGTGGGAATGCTAATTTACGACGTCCCGAAGTGTAAGTTGGATCGGTCACCAACACAGCAATTCGTCCGTATATGATAGTCACGAGGTTTATTATTTTACTCATTTCCTAGGTAGGTGTTTTACTTGAAATTGATAGCCAGTTTGGATTTCATTGTGTTGGCGGTGATGTTCACTTTTTTGATTGGAATTGTTGCGGTGGAACTGTCGCAATTTGGTACAATTTGCGACCATATCACAATACGAGTTGACTTTGACGATAACTATTTGTTTAGTATTCCGTAAACCATTGAGATGTTGATCATTATTGGATTACAGGGGTAACCAGTAACTACAGACAATTTCTAGGGGTTAGATTATGGGAGGTGTATCTCTGAATTTGAGGGAGAGGTAAAAATTCTAAACTATTAAATTAGAGATCGATTTTTGGAATCAATTATCCAATTTAAAGATTCCGATATCGATTCCGCGAAGATATTATAATATTATATATTGAAAAATACGTTCAGGTTTTTTTTATAGCCACTCGGCTCTCCAAGAGCCACTATAGTATCAGTGGTGTCTAACACGCCATCTCCGTATTCCTACCTTCTCCATACCTTCTCTATGTCGATCTCCTCTCTTCTACTCGTCTCGTTTCTGCCCCTATTTTCAGATCACTTCTCCACACGAGGTCTCCCCCTGGCTCTGGCTCTGACTCTACGCAGATCCTCATTCCTCTCCATAAACCAAAGCTACACTCTTCTAGTATCGTTCAGCCTGGCACTAATGGATTCCGTTAACCGATAATCTCCTCGTCTGGTTAAGATATCTCAATTTCTCTTCCCACCAACTGAATCATAAACATATTCTTCACGTCGTCGAGGATTACCACATTTTTATTCTGACAAATTCTTACAAGTAGATGATTTACACTACCGTAATCCATAGGAGAGCTCTTAACTATCAACTGAAAATTCTCGACCACTACCACACTGTTTGACTGTAACAACGCTATAACGTCATACAAATTATTAACTTTATGATAGTCTATATGTTTAAGTATATCTGACGGAATTGTTTCTGTAGACGCGTCTCTGGGAATTTTCTGTTCGTTGATACTAATCTCTTGAGGGTTTTCATCCTCTACCTCTATCAAACCGTCTTGGTTTCCTTCTCTCGTAATTTGATGATCTCCTCCTTCTATATTCCGCGGAATTGAGCTCGATTTAGCTCCCTCTCTTCCATTTATATGATTTAGTATTCTATCAGGTAAAGTATTATTAACATAAACAATAGGTAGCATAATCTCTTGATTCAACTCATTAATCAACCAATCTATGCATTTTCCAATGTCACTAGAATATACATATGTTGCCATGATCTGATAAACATGAGAGTTGTTTGTCAATTTCTTCGAAGTCGCGTCGTCGCGACACAAACATTTTTATAAACGTTTGTTTAATCAATTTTCTTCTACTGTAAATAGCTTGTTGTAGCTTGTTGTAGCTTGTTTATGAGAGGTTAGGAAGTATCTGGTCGCATTCTACGTTCAAAAATGATTGTATCTAAGAACAGTTGCAGCGTTTACAACTTTAAATTCCTTGTATGAGTGATTGTATTAATTAAACATTAAAAAGGTTTATAAACAGAAATGTTAATAGTTTTGACGAATATTACAAATACCTCTAAACCATATACGTTACGGGATATAAAATCTTCTTCTTGAAGATATATCCGTGTACGAGAATCGAAAAGTTCTGAATTTACAGGATATCGTCAGCAATCGATGGATCCGATTCTCTTAAATTTATTCATTATTGGAGATTCAATCCATGTCTATGTAAATTGTGTATTTATCATAGTATGGCGGAACTTTTGTACTCAAAATGGCATGTTCCTTCTCCATTTAGGGCGATTCAATTATTGAAACCCCATTTTAAAAACACTCGCCTTGCTCGTATCTTACAACTTAGAATCGCCTACCTGCTTTCTCTTGGTAACAGCTTCTTTCAATATGTCATTTCCATGCAACAAACCGTATCTCCTATATTGCTTGACAAACTCGTTGACCTCAGAGTCCAGTTTGTTCTCAATGAAGTTTGCAAACGACAATCCCATTTGGGCAATGTATTCATAGTTCATTGTTAACTTGAATGGTTCAGATTTCATCATTTCCTTCAAAGTTGTTTTCTGGTCGGTTGGAGTGTTGAAACCTTCACCGTGACCTAAATAACAGCCCAAGTTCTTCAAAGTATCGAATAAACCACTTTGGTGAGCAGGAACCATTCCACCGAATTCTTGAATCTTGTAATCACGATAGTATTCTTTGTAGTCATCAGGAGTAGCCTTTCTTGAACCAGTCCAGCCTAATTCAACTAATTCTTCCTTTGAAATGTTCAACTTGACACCCTTTGAACCAAATCTGAAAAGCCTAATTGGGTTGAATA
>Ga0065707_10000848_pt1 | contig 17075 bp, 17 predicted proteins | sample SwiRhicommuniRL3_FD_59094 | JGI IMG/M metagenome (GOLD analysis project Ga0065707, IMG submission 59094) | Switchgrass rhizosphere bacterial communities from Rose Lake, Michigan, USA - RL3 v2 (version 2) | ecosystem: Host-associated > Plants > Roots > Rhizosphere > Soil | place: East Lansing...
GGCGTCGATGAAGGAAAACGTCAGCGCCTCCGAGCAGCCGCCGGCGACGAGCACCCGGCGGACGAGCCGGTCGCGCTCGATTCGCGGATCGGATGGCGGTGCGGGCACCCTGAGCGCGGGAAACGTCGAGGGCAGCCGGTCGTAGCCGTAGTGGCGCGCGACTTCCTCGATGAGATCGATTTCGCGCTGCACATCGACGCGGAAGGTCGGCACGGAGACGTCCCAGGCGCCGTCCTGGCGGCGGATGTGGAAGCCGAGGCTCTTGAGAATCCGCTCGATCTCCGGATCGGGGATCTCCATGCCGAGCACGCGCGCGATGCGCGCGCGACGCAGCTCCAGCTTCCTCGTCGACACCGCCGACGGGTATTCATCGATGGCGCCGCCGCGCCCCTGGCCAGCACCGATTTCCTCGATGAGGCCGATGGCACGCTCGAGGGCCTTGACCGCCGCGTTGACGTCCGCCCCGCGCTCGAAACGCGCCGAGGCTTCTGTTTTGAGACCGAGCTTCTTGCTCGTCAGTCTGACGCTTTTCGGGTTGAAGCACGCGCTCTCGAGCACGATCGTCTTCGTACGATCGCTCACCTCGGAGAGACCGCCGCCCATGACGCCGGCGACCGCCTGGGCGCGGTCGGCGTCGGCGATGACCAGCATCTCCGGGTCGAGCACCCGATCGGTGCCGTCGAGTGTTTTGATGCGCTCACCTGGCGTGGCTCGGCGGATGCGGATGGATTGCCCTCCGAGCTTCTCGAGATCGAACGCGTGCATGGGCTGCCCCAGCTCGAGCAGCACGTAGTTGGTGACGTCGACCACGTTGTTGATCGGCCGTACGCCGCAGGCTTGAAGGCGTGATGCGAGCCATGCCGGGGACGGGCCGATGGTGACCGCGGCGACCGCCGCGGCATAGCGCGGGCACAGGTCTGGCGCTTCGAGGCTGACCTTCACGCCGGTGGCCGGCGCGGGCGGCAGCGGCTTGGGCACGAGCGGCTTGACCGGCAGCGAGTAAACGGTCCCGACCTCACGCGCGAAGCCGATGATGCTCAGCGCGTCGGGCCGGTTCGCCGTCACCTCGAAATCCAGCACGGCGTCGTCTGTACCAGTACCGGGGTCTGACCCCCGTACAGTACGGGGGTCAGACCCCGATGGCACGATATTCGCGCGATCGACCGATGAGAGCTCGAAGCCGCGCATGTTGAGCGATTCGCCGAGCTCTTCGGGAGAGACGGCGACGTCAACGAAATCGCGCAGCCAGGAATAGAGGATTTTCACAGCGGAAACTGTTCCAGGAAGCGCAGGTCGTTTTCGTAGAACAGACGGATGTCGTCGACGCCGTACTTCAGGATCGCAATGCGCTCGATGCCCATGCCGAACGCGAAGCCCGTATATCGGTCCGGATCGTAACCAACCGACTCGAACACGGCCGGGTGCACCATGCCGCTGCCGCCGATTTCGAGCCATCCCGTTCGTTTGCAGATCGGACACCCCGCACCGTGGCAGAACACGCAGCCGATGAACACCTCGGCGCTCGGTTCGGTGTACGGGAAGAAGCTCGGCCGGATCTGCACTTTCGTATCGGGCTCGAACAGCTCGCGCGCGAACGCGCTGAGCGTGCCCTTGAGATCGGCCATCGTGATGTCCTCGCCGACGACGAGCCCTTCGACCTGCTGGAACATCGGCGTGTGCGTCAGGTCGAGATCGTCGCGGCGATACACCTTGCCGGGCACGATGATCCGCACCGGGGGCTCGTGCGCTTCCATGTAGCGGATCTGCATCGGCGAGGTGTGCGTCCGCAAGAGCGTGGCAGGACGCCCCTGGCCCTGGACGTCGCCCGCGAGATAGAGCGTGTCCTGCATGTCGCGCGCCGGGTGCTCGGCGGGCATGTTGAGCGCTTCGAAGTTGTGATAGTCGTCTTCGATCTCGGGTCCTTCGAGCACCTGATACCCGAGACGCGTGAAGATCGCCTCGATCTGCTCCCGCACGATCGTCAGCGGGTGACGGTGTCCGAGCGCAGGCCTGCGTCCGGCGAGCGAAATGTCCACGGCGCCCACGGGCGCGCGGTCGGCCTCGAGTGACGCCTTCCGCTCGGCCAGCAACCCTTCGATCTCCTGCTTGAGCTCGTTGGCCTGCTTGCCCAGGACGGGCTTGAGGTCGGGCGGCGCACCGGCCACCGACTTCATGAGCGCTGTCACCGCGCCATTCTTGCGTCCGAGGTATGTATCGCGAAGATGCTGGAGGTCCGACTCCGACGACACGCGCGCCAGCTCCTGCTGGAACTCGGCGCGCAGTCGGGTAATGTCGGAGTCGTTCATGCGAGGGTGGCTACGCCGACGCCTGGGCCGGTCGGGCCTTCCTGGCGGCCGGCACCGGGCGCGCCGCTTTAGCCTGCTTGGCGAGCGCGGCGAACGACGCTGGTTCGTGCACGGCGAGGTCGGCCAGCATCTTGCGGTCGAGGGTCACGCCTGCCACCTTCAGCCCGTTGATGAGCTGCCCGTAGGTGAGGCCGTGCTCGCGCGCGGCGGCGTTGAGGCGAACGATCCACAGCGTCCGGAAGTCGCGCTTCTTGCGCCGGCGTCCGACGAAGGCGTACTTGAGCGCCGTGTCGACCGACTCTTTCGCCGCGCGATACAGCTTGCTCTTGTTCGCGTAGTATCCCTTGGCGCGCGCGAGCAGCTTCTTTCGCTTCGCCCGCCGTACTGTTCCTCTTTTGACTCTCGGCATGGTTCTCTTCCTTCGATAATCAGCTGGTAGCTAGTAGCTCATTTATACGGCAGCATTTTCGCGAGCTTTTTCGCGTCGGCCTTATGTACTTCCGTCGTCCCGCGCATCCGCCGCTTCCGCTTCGACGACTTGCTCGTCAGGATGTGCTGCTTGAACGCCTTGCTGCGCAGGAATTTTCCCCCTGCGGTCTTCTTGAAGCGCTTGGCGGCGCCCCTGTGTGTTTTGAGTTTGGGCATGCTGTTGTCTCCCGGCTTCCGGCTTCCGGCTTCCGGCTTCAGGCCAGAAGCCCGAAGGCCGAAGCTATTCGTCCGTCTTTGCCGCCGCGGCGCGCGCCGGCGCGCGACCGCCGCCGCTGGACGGCTTCTTCGCCAGAATCGTGTGCATCTGATTGCCTTCCTGACGCGGCATCGTCTCGGCAATCGCGACATCGGCCAGCTCGTCGCACAGCCGTTCGAGAATGCGCCGCCCGATTTCGGGGTGCGCCATCTCGCGGCCGCGGAAAAAGATCGTGGCCTTTACCTTGTCGCCTTCAGCCAGGAAGCGCTCGATGTGCTTCTTCTTGAACTGATAGTCGTGCTCGTCGACCTTCGGCCTGAATTTGATTTCTTTGACGTCGATGACCTTCTGGTGCTTCTTCGCTTCGCGCGCGCGTTTCTGTTCCTGGTACTGGTACTTGCCGAAATCCATGATCCGGCAGACGGGTGGGACGGCCGTGGGAGAAATCTCCACGAGGTCCAGCCCCTTCTGCTTCGCGATGACGAGGGCCTGCGGCGGCGGCATGATGCCCAGCTGCTTCCCGTCATCATCGATGACCCGAATTTCTCTTACGCGGATGCGTTCGTTTACGCGAACCCGGTCGTCACGTCGTGGACCAGAACGATCGAAAGCTATAAAACCTCCTGATGGCGCAACTGAAGTTGCGCCCTACCGATCGCGCAACTGAGGTTGCGCCCTACCAATCGCGCAACTAGGTTGCGTCCTGGGTTTGCCCCTTGGTCTGAATTTCCTCGAGCGCCGACGCGATGAACGCGTCGAGGGGGCGCGACCCGAGATCGCCGCCCGATCGGCTCCGCACCGCCACTGCGCCTTCCGCCACTTCGCGATCGCCCACGACGAGCATGTAGGGGATCTTCTGAAGCTGTGCCTCCCGGATCTTATATCCAATCTTCTCGGTGCGCGCGTCGACCTGCACGCGCAGCCCCGAGGCGGCGAGCCGCTGCCGCACCGTCTCCGCGTATGCGGCATGTCTGTCGACAATCGGCAGCACGATCGCCTGCAGCGGCGCGAGCCACAGCGGGAACGCGCCCGCGTAGTGCTCGATCATGATGGCGATGAAGCGCTCGAAGCTGCCGAAAATCGCGCGGTGGATGACGATCGGCATGTGCTCGGCGTTGTCGGCCCCGGTGTATTTGAGGCCGAAGCGCGCCGGCATCTGGTAGTCGAGCTGGATCGTCGCGCACTGCCATTTCCGCCCGATCGCGTCGGTCACGTCGAAGTCGATCTTCGGGCCGTAGAAGGCGCCGTCGCCTTCGTTCAGCGTGTACGGCTGGCCCGCGCGCTCGAGCGCGGCCTTGAGCTGCGCCTCGGCCGAATCCCACGTCGCCGCCTCGCCGAGAAATTCGGGGGGACGCGTGGCGAGCTTGGCCTCGAACACCAGACCCAGGTCGGCATACACCCGTTGTACCAGCCCGAGGAGCCGCTCGACTTCTTCGCCGATCTGCTCCTGCGCGACGAAACAATGCGCATCGTCCTGGGAGAACTGACGCACGCGGGTGAGACCCGACAGCACGCCGGACGCTTCGTTGCGATGCAGCGGTGTCTGCTCGTGCAGCCGCAGCGGCAGATCGCGGTAGCTGCGTACGTCACTCCCGAAGACGAGCATGTGCCCGGGGCAGTTCATCGCCTTCACCGCCATCTGTTCGTCCTCGGAATCGATGAGGAACATGTTCTGACGGTAGTGCGACCAGTGTCCCGACGTCTCCCAGAGCGCCTTGTTGAAGATGAGCGGCGTCTTCACCTCGACATAGCCGGCGGGGAAGAGCACGTCGCGCATGTAGTTCGCGAGCGTGTTGTACAGCGTCGTGCCCTTGGCGAGCCAGAACGCCGAGCCAGGCGCCCACGGATGAAACGTCACCAGGCCGAGCTCGCGCCCCAGCTTGCGGTGGTCGCGCTTCTTGGCTTCTTCGAGGCGCGTGAGATACGCCTTCAGCTCGTTTTCGCTGAAGAACGCGGTGCCGTAGATGCGCTGCATCGGCTGATTGCGCGCATCGCCCTTCCAGTACGCGTTCGAGGTCGTCAGCAGCTTGAACGCCTTCAGGCGGCCGCTCGTCGGCACGTGAGGCCCGACGCAGAAATCGACGAAGAGGTCGCGATCCTTGATCGTGTAGACCGAGACGACCTTCTGTCCCTCCGTCTTCTCTTCGATCAGCTGCACCTTCAGCGGCTCGCCGCGCTCCCGGAAGAACCGGATCGCGTCCTCGCGCGGCCACATCTGCCGCTCGTAGACGTAGTCGCCGGCCGCGATCTCCTTCATCCGCTGCTCGATGGCCGCGAGATCTTCGGGCACGAACGGCCGCTCGACGACGAAGTCGTAGAAGAAGCCTTCGTCGGTCGGGGGACCGATCCCGCATTGCACGCGCGGAAAGAGCTGCGTGACCGCCGCGGCGAGCAGGTGCGCCGTGCTGTGGCGGTACACCGTCAGCGCCTCGGGATCTTTCGACGTCAGTACCCGGACCTTTGCGTCTTCCTTCAACGGGTAGGTGAGGTCGACCAGATGTTCGTTCACCACACCGGCGTATGCGGCCTGCGCCAGACGTGGCGATATCGATGCGGCGATATCACCGACAGTCGTGGCCTCGGCGACCGATTTCGTCGATCCGTCTGGGAGAGTAACAGTGAGGGACAAAGTGTGGCGTCTACAAACTGAATCTTAAAACTAGAATCAAATTAATGATGTCCACCTTCGCGCTGCGCGCTACGGTGGACAACCTTCGCATGGCTTGCCAACCGTAGCTCACGCTCGCAATCGCCAGCGTTAGCGAAGGTTGGTAGGCGCGGGTGGAATCGAACCACTGACCTCCTGCGTGTCAAGCAGGCGCTCTAACCGCTGAGCTACGCGCCTATGCGCCTATGCGCCTATGCCACCCACACGCGGCTCACGCGATGGGGCAGAACGAAAAATTATAGCAGACTCGGTGCACAAGCCCTTTCGGAGGAGCGCTATGCCGCCTTCTTCGTGCTGAGCTTTTCGATGGCTCGCTGCAGAATGGCATCCGTGGGCGCGGGAGCGCCAAATTCCCCTTCGGGCTGGTCGACAGCCACGTCGGGCTCGAGACCCTTGGCCTGAATCTGGGCGCCGGCCGGAGTGAGATAGCGTGTCGAGGTAATCCAGAGAGCCGCGCCGTCGGGCAGCTTCACGAGCTCCTGCGCGCCCGTGCGGCCGATGGTCCGTTCGCCGATGAGCTCCGCTCGCTTGTTGCCCGCGAGGGCAGCGGCGAAGATCTCTGCAGGACCTGACGTGCCGGAATCGACGAGCAGCGTGACCGGGATCGTCACCGCCCCGTCGCCCTTCTCGGCGGCAATCTTGGTCTGACCGCTCGCCCGCGACTCGCGCACCGACAGCGTTCCCGAGCCGACAAAGAGACGCGCGGCGGCGATGCCCTCGGTGAACTCGCCCGACGCAGTGTTACGGACGTCGACAATCAAGCGCGCTGCGCCGCCCTTGATCAACGCCGCCACCTGCGACCGCAACTGGTCGGCGGTACGCTGCCCGAACGACGCGATACGGACGTATCCGATGCCGTCGCCCTGAGGCCGCGATTTGACCTCGGTGGTCGAGGGCGCTTCCCGCGTCAGTTCGACGATATGGGGCTCGGTCGCGGCGCCGCCCCGGATGACCGTCAGCTTGACCTTCGATCCCGGTGCTCCCGCGAGGAGGCGTTGTCCCTCGAACGCCGACATATCGCGGGTGGGCCGCGCGTCGACAAGGCGAACGAAATCGCCGGGTCGGATGCCCGCTTTGGCCGCCGCCGAGTCGTCGCGCACCGCAACGACGCGGAGGTAGTACTGATGGGTCAGGGTGATCCCCACATCGGCGGGACCGGTCTGCTCGCCCCCTTCGATCTGCCGCACCTGCGGCTGCGTCAAATACGCGCTGTCGGAATCGAGCCCTTCGGCGAGGCCGCGCATCGCTCCGCGCATGACGCTCTCCATGTTGGGCTGCTCGACGTAGTTGTTCATGATGAGCGACACCACGTCGTGGAACACGCGAAGGGTCGCGAGGGTTTCGTCGGTGCGCGCCATGGCATGGGCCAGGAGGCCGCCAATGACGGTAAAGGCAATGACCGGCGCCGAAACGAGTATGCCGATGAGGCGCGTCCGTGACGTCATGTATGTATCACCGTTTCTTAAGCCATTCTAAAGGATCGACCGGCTTTCCGTCGACGCGCATCTCGAAGTAGATGCCTGGAATACCAACGAGCACACGCCCCGCCGTGCCAACGGCATCGCCGCGCTCCACTTTGGCATCCCGCTCGACCTGCGCGTCCCCAAGCTGGCCGTAGAGCGAGATGGTCTCGTTCCCGTGATCGATGATGACCAGCGTGCCATATCCCGTGAAGGGACCGGCATACGCGATCGTTCCGTCGTGAACCGCACGAACGGGCGAGCCTTCCTGCGCCGAAAACTGCACGCCGTTCTGGGCCGGTGCTCCGGCGACGTTCGTGCTGCGCCGGCCGAACGGCGTCAGCATGCGCCCGGCGACGGGCCAGTCGAGATCGCCCCGGAACGGACGGATGGGGAGCGCCGAGCCTTCCGTGGCCGGCCGGGGGCCGCCCGCGTTCAGCGCGCCCAGCGTCTGCTGCAGCTTGACCTGCGCGTTCTGAAGCTCGGCGGCGAGTTCGGCCATCAGATCGCGGCGCGAATCGATGTCGGCGACCAGCTGCGCGCGCGAGGCGGCGGCGCGATCGGCCGCCGAGCGTGCCGCGCCCGCGGCCTTTTGCAGCTTGGACATTTCCGCGCGGCGCTTCTCCATGACGCCTTGCGCGGCGCGCAGGCGAGTCAGGTTCTGCTTGTGCTCGTCGGCGCGACGGCGATCGATGGCGGCGACCGCCGCGACCATCCGGTAGGCACGGCCGAACTCTTTCAGGTCGGACGCATTGAAGAGCAGCCGGACGTAACCGGCGCTGCCCAGCTTGTACAGTTCCACCATGCGCGCTTCGAGAATCGGTCCGGTTGCCGCGGTCTCTTCCTGGAGCGCGTCGATCTGATTGCCGATGCTGCCGAGCTCGATCGCGACCTTCTGCGCGTCTGCCTGGATCTGCTTCAGTTGTTCGGACTTGAGATCGCGCTCGACCTCGAATTTTCTGAGATCGACGAGCAGCGAGCGCTGCTGATTCGCGAGCCCATCGGCTTCGCGCTGCAGCGCAATCAGCCGGGCGTTTGCGCGGCGTGCCTGGCTTTCCGTGCGCGCGCGGTCGCTCGTTTGCGCGCCCACAATCGCGAGACCTGCGACGAGCGCCGCACCCGTCGATAGGCAAAAGTGTGAATTGATTCGAGACAGGCGACAATTTTATCACTGCCGCGCTGATCTGCTATCGACGATCGACGATGGACGATCGACGATGGACGATGTACCCTCGATATCGATGCGGATCATCGGCATCGACCTCGGCGAGCGGCGAATCGGCTTCGCGACGAGCGACGCAAGCGAAACGCTCGCGACGCCCGTGAAAACGATCGAGCGCGGCTCGTCGGACGCTGTGGCGGTCGAGTTGCTCAGATCGACCATCACGGAGATCGCCGATGGAGAAGAGGTCGGCTCGATCGTCGTCGGCCTGCCTCGTCGTCTGGACGGCTCGCCCAATCTCCAGACGCCGCGCGTGAAGAAGATGGTGGAGATGCTGTCGAAGCAACTGAGTATTCCGGTCGTGACCCAGGACGAACGGCTGTCGAGCCACGAGGCGGAGGAGCGTCTGGCGTTTAGCGAGAAGGACTGGCGGCGGCGCAAGGCCAGGCTCGATGCGGCGGCCGCGGCGGTGATACTGCAGGACTATCTGGACGCGCGAAAACAAGTGTCAGGGGAGTCTGGGGAGTCGAGGGAGTCGGGAGAGTTCTGGGAGTCTTCAGAGTCAGAAGACTCCGAGGAGTCGGAGTGAAGCGCGCGTTCCTGGTCCTGGTCGGGCTGGCCCTGGTTGCGGCGGCGGGTTTCGGGTTCCTCCTTTATAAGAGGACGAGCGAGCCGTTCAAGGGATATCGAACGACCGAGCAGTTCGTCACCATCGAGCCGGGCAGCAGCACGCGCACGATCGGCCAGCGGCTCGTCGAAGCCGGTGTCGTGCGAAACGACGTGACGTTCCGCGCAGCGCTCTGGCTCTCGGGCCGTGCGCGCAGCCTCCAGGCCGGTGAGTTCCGCTTCGACCAACCGATGACACCGACCGACGTGATTGAAAAGATCGCGCGCGGCGACGTGTTCAGCCGGCGCATTACGTTTCCCGANGGGCTGACGATTCGGGAAATGGCGCGGATCTTCGAGGCGGAGGGATTCGGNAAAGCGCCCGCGTTNGTCGAGGCGGCGCGCGACGTGAGCGGGATTCGCGGNATCGACCCGGCTGCGACCGACCTCGAGGGCTACCTCTTCCCGGAAACATACTCCCTGCCGCGCAACACCACAGCCGCCAAGCTGGTGTGGATGATGCTGACGCGCTTCCGCGAGCTCTTCAACCAGGAGATGCAGCAGGCCGCCTCGGCGCACGAGCTCACGCCACGGCAGGCGGTCACCCTGGCATCGCTCGTCGAAAAGGAGACCGCGCTGGCGTCGGAACGGCCGATGGTAGCGGCGGTCTACCTGAACCGGTTGAAAATCGGCATGGGGATGCAGGCCGATCCGACCGTCATCTATGCGCTCCAGCGCGCCGGCCGCTACGATGGCAATCTGCGGCGCGACGACCTGCAATTCGATTCGCCGTACAACACCTACAAGTATTCGGGCCTGCCTCCGGGCCCCATCGCCTCGCCGGGGCTGGCATCGTTGCAGGCCGCCGTCGCGCCGGCACCGGTCGATTTCCTGTACTTCGTGAGCCGCAACGACGGGTCCCACGTGTTTGCCCGCACGCTCGCCGAGCACAACGAGAACGTGCGGCAGTTTCAAGTGTTGTACTTCCGCGAGCAACGCGCCGCGCAGGGCGCTAAGAAGCCCTAGAGCCTGCGCGTTCCTGAATCCATTACGCCATCATTCTTAAAGAAGGATGCGCTTCTCGATCGAGGCGCCACCGCGAACGGGGAACGGGAACCAAGAACGGGAACCAGAACGGGAAACGGAATCTGAGAAGGGTTCAGTGAAGCCGCTTGTCGGTTTTGCGAGTGCGAAGATGCCGCGGGGGACGAGTGGGCGTGGTGCGATCGGGACGGACCCAGCCGTCGAGCTTAAGCCACTGCTCGAGCGCGCGGCGGCGGCGCATCAGCTCGGACGCGTCGTTTGCCAGCTCGACGTGCACGCGTCCGTCACTCGACGTCCAGACCAGCTCGTAGCCCTGACCTGAAGCAGCCTGCCGTATTTCACATTGCAGGCGCTCGCCAGGACGCTCGAAGAACCAAATCATCCGCCACCCTATCGGTGGGTGGATGATCAACCAACAGGCCTTTACAAATACTTTCCGATGACGCGTTCTGAAAGATTCGCGGCGATGATGCCGGCACCGATCAGCCACACCATCCAGATCTGAACCTCGACGAAACCAGACGCGGTGGCCGCGAGAAGGATCGCGGCAAGAAAGTACACGGGCGCGGAGATCACCGAATGCGTCCGGCGCGACCGGATGGCGTTGGCGGTGAAGAAGCCGGTCCACATCAGCAGAATAGCGCTGCCGATCCACGGCCGCGCCGCTCGAAAGAACACCACTGGCACCACCGCGCAGATCGTGATCGCCATCGTCAGCCAGAAAAGCGGTGTACCAACCATGTCGTGGCGCCGCACCGTGGATGCCGATCGCCGCGGCACGGCCGGCCCGCCGAGTGAGGCAGGGAGGTGCCTGTCCATCAGTGCGGGAACCCGGCCACCTCGAGGGCTTCTTTCAGCGCACGTGTCGCCAGTTGGACAGGTTCTGTAAAGCCCGTACCGTGGCTTAACACCATGCGCAGCAGCGTAAAGGCCGCGAAACGGATCCCCTCGGCGTGAAACTGCCTGATGGCCAGCTCCAGGCGGGCGCATTGGTCCAGTGCACGGGCAACTTCGGCGGTTTCGGGGCTGTTTTCGAGCGCCTGGCGCACCAAAGCGAGGGCCGCGAGGACGGCCTCCTTGTTGGCGTCGTTTTTGTTAGCGATTGTCATCGAAGCGGCGGAATCCTAGCACGAACGGGCGTGTTCGATTCCTGGTCAGGGGTGACATGGGTATCAGGGAACGTCAGACTCGGGAACGTGAGACGGTGCGGCGAAAGATTCTCAATGCCGCTCGGGCGTTATTTCTCAACGAGGGGTACGCCAACGTCTCGATGCGCAAGATTGCCGACCAGATTGAATACAGCCCGGGCGCGATCTACAGCTATTTCACCAGCAAGGAGGACATCTTCTTTGCGCTGGCCGAAGAAGGGCTGCAGTTTGTCCGCGCGCATTGTTCAGTGGCGTCGCCCGCGGCCACGCCGGTCGAACGCGTGCGCGAGACGCTCTGGCGAATTTACACCTTCAGCAAGGAGCAGCCGGAATATTTTTCCCTGATCTTCGTTGACAGTACAGTGCCGCGCATCAGCCGCGATTGGGAGCGCTTCAGCTCGATGCGCGACCTGCGCTCGGAGATCGAGCACGAGATCCAGGCGTGCCTCGATCAGGGCCAGTTTCCACGCGCCGGCTCGGCCGGCGCGATTTTCCGAATCCTGTGGACGGCCGTGTACGGGGCGGCCGTGTTCCGACTCAGCCACCGGTTGGCGCCAAACGAGGACGCCGATGTCCTGGCCCAGGATGTGCTCGACGCGACGTTGACGGGGTTGCGACACGGGGCCGAGGTGCACTTCACTGCGGCGTCCGACACGCGCGAACCGCTGGACCTCCATGACGCCGACACGGTGTCAGTGGAATCGAGACAGACATAAGGGGGTTCCGCCCGAATCGAGGCGCCACCGCGAACGAAGAACGTAGAACGGGGAACCTGGAACCTAGTTCCCGAGGCCGGGAACGGCTGGACGCCTGACGGGTGTCAGCGTCTCGGTTACCGCGCGCGCGATTTCTTCCGCCACTTCGGTCTGCAGCGTCAGCGCGTCGGTCATCACCCGATCGAAGGTCTTCGCCCAGAGATGGGTCTCTTCCTGCGCCTCGATCAGCTGTGCTGTGATGCGAAGCCGATCGCCGTCACGCCGCACGCTGCCTTCGACCAGGTAGTCGGCGCTGAGCGCGCGCCCAATTTCTGCCGCACCGCCACCTTCGCGCTGCGCGCGTTCGACCGACGTGCGCGCGATGACGCCAATGTTGCGAGGGCAGCTCTGGGCCAGCTGCGAAATGGCCTCTTCGGTGAGGCCGTGGGTGAACCCATCGAAGGGACCGAACGGCAACACCGCGAGGCGCGCCCGCTTCCGCACGATGTGCGCGATCGTCGCGGGCGAGGCCGGACGACCGCCAGGGTTCGCCGTCCGCGGGAAGACGTCGTTGAGCGCGATGAACCGGTATCCGCGTTTGTGCACGGTCTCGATAAAGCGCGGCACTTCGGCCTCGTCGCCGAGTGTGACGCGCAGCCGTCGGACGGCCGCGTTCAGGCTGTGCTCGAAATCGACGTAGGTGCCGTGCGGCCAGAGCCGCGTGCACAGATCTTCCCTGCTGACAACTTCGCCCGCCCTGTCGAGCAGGACAGACAGGATCCGGAGCGGCTGTTCCTGCAGGGCGATCCGGATGCCGCGCTTGCGCAGCTCGCCCGTCCGGAGGTTCACCTCGAAGGTGCCGAACCTGACGATGTCCGACGGTGGCGGGGTGAATGTCTCCATGCTTTCCAAGCTGAAGTAAATTGTATCTTGACATTGTAAGCAGTCAAGTGACACATTGTATGCATGACAATTAAGCTCCCGCCACGCGGGCAACGCAGCGGACCGATCTACCAGGCCATTGCGGATGCCATAGGGCACGAAATCGAGGCGGGCCGTTTGAAGCCGGGAGGCCGCCTGCCCACCCAGCGCGTGCTCGCGCGTCAGCTCGGCGTGACGTTGACGACCGTGACGAGGGCGTACGTCGAGGCCCAGCGGCGGGGGCTCTTGAACGGCGAAGTTGGGCGGGGCACATTCGTTCGGCCGAGCGCGCTCGAGATCGAAGGCCCGGACAGCGGTGTGCTCGATCTGGCCGTGAATTCGCTGCTGCCTCTTCCTTATATGGAGGAGCTGGCAGACAGGCTGGCCGCCGCGATTCCGAGGTCGGCCGGCGCCCGCGTGTTTGGGTATCAGCCTCACGCGGGTGCGCGGCACAACCGCGCGGCCGGCTCGGCGTGGATTGGAGACACAGGTCTCGAGGCCCCGCTCGATCGGATCGTCGTCACCTCCGGCGGGCAGCACGCGATTCTGTTGTCGCTGATGGCCCTCGCGAAGCCGGGCGATGAGATCCTCGTCGAAGAATTCACCTATCCAGGCATTACCGATCTCGCCGGACACCTGCACCTGCGCTTGCGCACCGTGGCGCTCGATCGCGAGGGCATCGTGCCCGAATCGCTGGACGAAGCGTGCCGCCGGGCAAAGCCCACCGCGCTCTACTGCATCTCGTCGTTCCAGAACCCGACCGCGGCGATGATGTCCGAGAAGCGGCGCCAGGACATCGCGATGGTGGCGCTCGAACACCAGCTCACCGTCATCGAAGACGACGTCTTCGGATTTCTCGCGCCCGATGTCAAGCCGCTCTCCAGTTTCCTTCCGGAAGATCAAGTCTTCTACCTCACGAGCACCGACAAGAGCATTGCCCCGGGTCTCCGTATCGGCTATCTGCTGGCCCCGTCGGCCATGATCGAGCGCCTCTCGGTCGCCGTTTTGAGAACGATGGTCAACGCGCCGCCGGCGATGGCTGAGCTGGCGACGAGCCTCATCACCGATGGCGTGGCCGGACGCATCGTCGAATGGAAGCGGAAGGAGATTGCGGCGCGGCAGGATATCGCCATGCGCGTGCTCTCGGGGCTCGCCATTCAGACGCACCCGAACAGCCCGCACTTGTGGATGCGGCTTCCCGAACCGTGGCGCACCGACGCGTTTGTCGCGCGTGCGCGGCACCGCGGCATTCTGCTCAACAGCGCCGAGTCGTTTGTGGCGGGGCACGAAACCGATGTCCAGGCCGTGCGCATTACGCTGGGTCCGCCCGAGACACGCTCGGCGCTCGAGGAGGGCCTGACCGAGATCGTCCGCATGGTGAGCCGCGTGCCGGAGGCGTACGAGCTGGTGGTCTGAACTATGATGGTTCGGGGTTCCCAGAAACCGCAGACTATGACCATCCGCCACGACTGGACTACCGACGCCGTTGCCGATCTGTACGACCTTCCCCTTACCGAGCTCCTGTTTCGCGCGCAGACCGTTCACCGTGAACATCACGATCCCGCCTCCGTTCAACGTTGCACGCTGCTGAGCATCAAGACCGGCGGCTGCCCTGAAGACTGCGCGTACTGTCCTCAGAGCGCTCACTACGACACGGGCGTTGCTCGTACTGGACTGATGGATCCGGCGGAGGTGCTTGGCGCCGCGCAGGCGGCCAGGGATCACGGATCGACGCGCTTCTGCATGGGGGCTGCGTGGCGCGAGGTGAACGACGGCGAGGCGTTCGACGCCGTCTTGAAGATGGTCGAGCAGGTGGCTGCGCTGGGCATGGAAGTCTGCACGACGCTGGGGATGCTCACGGCCGGTCAGGCGCAGCGACTGAAAACCGCGGGACTGACCGCCTACAACCACAATCTGGATACCTCTCCGGAGTTCTATCCGCAGATCATCACCACGCGCACCTACCAGGAGCGTCTCGATACGCTGCGGCACGTGCAGGAGGCCGGGCTCAGCGTGTGCTGTGGCGGCATTATCGGCATGGGAGAGTCGGCGCGCGATCGCTGCGCGATGCTGGCCGTGCTCGGCCGGCTCGATCCGCATCCCGAGAGCCTGCCCGTCAACGTGCTCGTGCGCACCCAGGGCACTCCGCTGGCTGATGTCGACGAAGTAGATCCCATCGCGCTCGTGCGGACCATCGCCTGCGCCAGGCTCGTGGCGCCCAGGGCGCGAGTGCGATTGTCCGCAGGACGGCTTGCCCTTTCGGACGAAGCACAGGCCCTGTGCTTTGTCGCGGGCGCGAATTCGATTTTCTCCGGCGAGAAGCTGCTGACCTCGCCCAATCCCGCCGTGGACGACGATCGGCATTTGATGGACAGGCTTGGTCTTCGATTTCAGGCATGACCGTCCGGCAGGATTTCGAGGATGGTTTCCGGGTCACGCTGAACGAGCTGCAGCGCGCGGGGCTTCTTCGCGAATTGCGCCTGCCGAACGGGATCGATCTTGTTTCCAACGACTATCTCGGTCTCGCGGTGCATCCGCACCTCACACAGGCGATGCGCGTCGCCCTCGGCGAGCTTCCGGCCGGTTCAGCAGGGTCCCGTCTCCTGCGTGGTCACCACGAGATCTTCGAGCGCATTGAAGCACGGCTTGCCGCGTTTTCGGGCACGGAGTCCGCGTTGCTGTTCGGATCGGGTTATGCGGCGAACATCGGACTGCTGCAGGCCCTCGTCAGCCCTGACGATCTGATTCTCTCTGACGAGCGAAATCACGCGAGCCTCATCGACGGCATCAGGCTGACGAAAGCGGCGACGCGCGTGTTCGGGCACCAGGATCTGGGTGCGCTCGAGGAGGCGCTCCGCGCTCCCCACCGTGGACGCGCGATCGTGGTAACCGAGAGCGTCTTCAGCATGGATGGCGACTGCACGCCACTTGAAGAACTGTGCACGGTCGCTGAACGCGGCGGCGCGGCGGTCATCGTGGACGAGGCGCACGCGACGGGGCTGTATGGTGGGCGCGGCTCGGGCCGTGTCGAAGAGCTTGGGATTCGCGACCGTGTGCTCGCGACCATTCACACCGGCGGCAAGGCCCTCGGATCGGGTGGGGCGTGGGTGGCCGGATCGCGCGCGCTCCGGGACGTCCTCGTCAATCGGGCGCGGTCCTTCATCTTCTCGACGGCACCGCTACCGGTTGTCGGCGCAGCCCTCGAGGCCGGGCTGCAACTGACCGAGCGCGAGCCCGGGCGCCGCGCCGACGTGCACCGCAAGTCGTTGCTCGTCCGCCGGGCGCTGGCAGAAGCCGGCGTGAACGCCGCCGGCCAGTCGCCGATCGTGCCGATCCTCGCGGGATCGAACGATGCGGCGCTTGCCCTGCAGGCAGGATTGTCAGCGGCCGGCTTCGACGTGCGCGCGATCCGCCCACCTTCTGTTGCACCCGGCACGGCGCGACTGCGCGTGACCGTGCGCTATCCCGTCCCGGATGAGGATCTCCTGCGCTTCGCCCGCGAAGTGGCTCACCTCCTGGCCGCCCTGGGCGTCCTGGGGTCTGACCCCCGTACTGTACGGGGGTCAGACCCCAACGGACGGGTTTCGCGAATTGGTTAGTGAATTCGACTATGTCTACCAGCGGGGGTCAGACCCCAAGTGCGGCAAGCGCGGCGACACGTGAAGACATCAGGCGGTGGGATGCAGACCACGTCTGGCATCCGTTCACGCAGATGCAGGAATATCTGGCGAGCGAACCGGTCGTCGTCGTTCGCGCGGAGGGCAACTATCTCATCGACGATCGGGGCCGCCGGCTGTTCGACGGGACCTCTGCGCTGTGGTGCAACCTGCTGGGCCATCGCGTTCCCGCGATCGACGCGGCCGTCGCCGAGCAGCTCGGGCGGTTTGCGCACACGACGCTTCTTGGCACGACGCATCCCGGAGTTGCCGAACTGGCGCGTCGCCTGGTGGAGATCGCGCCGGCCGGGCTGAACCACGTGTTTTTTTCGGACAGCGGCGCTACCGCGGTCGAGGCGGCGCTGAAGATCGCATTCCAGTATCGATTGCTCACTCAGGGCAAGGCCGCAGCCGAACGCGCGGTCTACATGAGCCTGGACAATGCCTATCATGGCGACACGCTTGGCGCGGCCGCGGTCGGGGGCGTCGAGCTGTTCCACGACATCTTCAAACCCATCCTGCTTCCCGCACTGAAGACGCCGTCCCCGTACTGCTATCGATGTCCCATCGACAAGCGGCCTGGTGAATGTTCGATCGACTGCGGGGACGAGTTGGAACAGGCACTCGCACGTGCGGACGGGCGAGTGTGCGCCGTGATTATCGAGCCAGGCGTGCAGGCCGCCGCCGGCATGCTGACGCTGCCCGACGGGTTTCTCTCGCGGGC
>Ga0065707_10000612_pt1 | contig 17072 bp, 17 predicted proteins | sample SwiRhicommuniRL3_FD_59094 | JGI IMG/M metagenome (GOLD analysis project Ga0065707, IMG submission 59094) | Switchgrass rhizosphere bacterial communities from Rose Lake, Michigan, USA - RL3 v2 (version 2) | ecosystem: Host-associated > Plants > Roots > Rhizosphere > Soil | place: East Lansing...
CCCACGATGGGTGCTTGCGGGGCGGGGACTCCTGGCGCAACAGGTTGGGTAGGAAGTGCTCCATTCTCTAAGGATGGTTGTCCAGGGGTGGTATTCGGCGGTGGAAGCTCAAACCCTGCTGTGTCGCTTAGACTACCGCCCATTCCTGGAAGACCGTACTGCGTGACGAGATGCCCATACAACGACCCGATATCTTTCTGGCGAAGCCGAGCTGCAAACGCCCGATGCATGTCCGTCTCTGGCGACTCGCCGGGTTGATACGGAAAAAGTTTGAGCGCCTCCTCCGGCCCAAGCGGCGCCTCATCCCGCTTCCGCAATCCCTCTCGCACCGCAAATTGTGCTTCTCCCGGAGAGACAGAGCCACCACCGCCATACGTCCCCATGTCTAGCCCTTGCGCTTTGCCAAAGTCGGTCAGGCGGCGCCCCGCGGTCATCTCATTGTAACTGGGCAGCGTCGTCTGGCCATGCTTGCGATCACCCAATGTAATTGGTACATTACGTAATAGGTCAAGGACCCCTCCCCAGAATGAACCACCACCCCCACTACTGGGCATCTCAGGTTGACGCAAAGCTGGGGAAGGCGCTGCCATGCCGATGTTCCCATACTGTTGGGATGCTGCGGGCTGGCGCAGGAAGGGCGACGGGTCTGGCTCTGCGTCAGGCGCAAACGAACTCGCAGGGTAGTCTTCCGGTTCCCACACATTATTGCGCCACGCCATGGGGACAGACTCCTAATACGGCTGGGGATAGTTGCGAATATCGAAGGAATTAACACCTTGGGGAATCAGCGGGTTACGGTTCATCGGCACATCGGCAAACGCGGAACGGGGAATCGCTTTGCCCTGGTAGCCGCCTAATACAGGACTCAGTCCACCACCACCCCGACTCCCACCCTTACTACTGACGCCACCACCGCCCATAATCCCACTGAGCATGCCGCCCATGTCCATGCCACCACCGCTGGCTCCACCGCCGCCCCCGCCAAACATGCTTCCCATGCCACCCATCATACTGCCACCCCCGCTTGCGGCAGCAGGCGCGGCATCAGCCGCAACGGCCATGCCAGGGGCCATCCCTGCGCCACCACCCATCGCGCCAGCCGCAGGCGCGGCAGCCGGAGCACCATAGATTGCGGACGCAATTTTGATGACCGTGCCAATATCTACCCCACTGCGCGAGTTGCTGAGCAGTCCCTGGCTACTCCCGGAAGGCCGCGCCGATTGGAGCGAGCCTGATGGGGTAGCGGCTCCCTGGTTATCCATGTAACGTTTTGCCATTTGGCCAAGCATCTGGGTCCAGCTTTGGTCAGCTTGTGCGGGGGCCTGTTGCAATACAGGCGTTGGACCAACGTTTGGCTGGTCATAGACATCAAAGCGCTCAGGACGACCACCAATCACATCGAACAAGCTATAGTCAGCCATTAGCTGTAACCCGTTGTTTTATTTACAAAAGGCAAACCGAGCGACCCAGCATCCTTGCGTTCTTGGTCTGAACCAACCATGGTTTGCGGGTTATATCCACCGACCATCTGGAGGTACGCCGCCAGCACCTTCTGCATCATGGCGTTTTGCGCCTGAATATCCGCCACCTGGAGCGCATTCTGATTCTGGACATCGCCTTGCTGGAGTTCCATCCATTTCTTGAGGTCGCCTTGCACCAGGGCATTGCGCGCGGTCGTGTCCTGCTCCTGAAGGGACATCCATTTCTGGAGATCCATCTGTTGCAACGCATTGGCCGCTTCAATGTCTCCCCTGGCGTACGCATTTTTGACTTCGATATCCTTCTGGTGCAGGGCATTGATAGCGTCGATATCGCCTTTGGCATAGGCATTCTGCAACTCGATATCCCGTTGACGCGCGGCATTCCGGCTCTGCACATCCTGTTGGGCAGCTTGGCCTTGCGCTGACGCGGCAGCGACTCCGGCTTGCTGGCCGGCGAGCGCCATGGCCGTATCGCGAGAACCCCCACTCGGTTGCTGACGCATAATCTGTTGCTGCTGTTGACGCTGCTGAAGCGCGAAGGGCGCAACCGTTGGACGCACGGACGATTCCACGCCCGGCAAATAGGACGCTTGGGAGCCAGAGACGGGGCGATAGGACGAACCAAAGGCAGTCTGACTCCCCGACACCGGCTTGTAGGCCCACGCTGTTGGCTGATAGTTGGCTGCCTGGGGTTGATAGGCAACCGCGGTGGGTTGATACGTGGAGGCCAGCGTACGTGTATACCCCGCGGCGGTCGGAGACGTATAGGGTGCCACGGCAGACTTATCGCCGGCAAAGACCCCATAGGTCATGTTTTGCAGGGCGGGAAGATTCGATTGAACATAGCCGCCGATGTTTTTATAGGCCTCTTCCAGGTAGGGCGGTGCTTTGGGGGTCGTCGTTTGTTTTGATTTATCCCCGCCGCTGGCTCCAAACCCGAGTATTTGACCCAAAATATACTATGCTATGTCGTACCCTGTATGGCAGGTTGGCACAGCACCCGTAGTGCTGCGCTCAGGGACGTCGCGAGAGTGAGTGGAGGGAGGGAGAGATTAGGCATGCGCCCTCCAGTGCTCGACTAGCAGTTGTGACTGGATGACGGGGATGATCTGCTTGGTACCATCAGCGTTCCACTGCCATTCGCCATGATCAAGCCTATGGACTTGCCGGAAGCCTAGGCGGGCAATAAAGCGTAACGCGCCAGCATTGTCTGTTGGAGTACGTCCTTCCAGCAATTGGAGCCCCAGATCCTCAAAACAGGTGCGCAGGACTTCTTGGCCGATCGGGAGAAGCACCCGCAACGTCCGAGCTTGTGGCGCGGCCCAGAAATGCAGTCGTGCCCGCACACCATCAATCCAATCATCGCCCCAGACGGCAAAGAGCAGCCCCTGGCCTTTCAACCAGTCAGCACCCTCCTGATAGGCCACCAGCAACGGAACATGCATAAAGGTGGCAAGAAAGCGCAAGGGACTGAGCCCGACTTCGCCCCAGAGTTGGGCATGCTCACCATCTCGGAAGACTTGGAAGTACCAGAAGAGGAGGAAGTCCCCATTCGTGTCATCATAAGCATAGCGACTTAGGCACCAGGGAGTTTCGTGAGAAGCGCGGTAGCCTTTCGGCCCACGGTTCCGCATCTCCATGCCCAGCCACGTTTTCTCTTGAAGGACGTCACGGGGAACACGCGAGCGTGACGTGGTTGGTAGGCCAGGGATAAACGGGGCGAGTGTTGCCATCGAGAACCTCCAGCTAGAGCATAGCACGAAAACCGTGCTTACTCCAGCGACGTCAAGCGGGCATCGAATGCCGCCACCTGATCCTGTAATGCTTCGATACGCCCTTCGATTCTTTGCAGGAACCCTTCCAGGCGTCTTACGAACTCTAGCATATAGTCTGGCGTCACTTCCTGTCCTGGGATATAGGGGAGTGTCAGATACTCCCTAGTCCGTGGCTGAGCCATGTGATCCTCCTGCAACCTGTCGCGCTCTCTCTTCCAAGAACGCTTTGGCACGGTCCAAGCGACGACGGCGGGTCTTCTGTCGCCCGTGATCCCAGACAATCAGCACCGTCTCACTGTCCCAATGAGGGCACACAAACCCAAAGAGATGCCCGTTGACGAGAAGCCGCTGGTCAGCAGACGTATCAATGTGCCAGGAGAGTACAGACATCTCAGCTTCCTTGCTGCACAAGACTGAGAAGCGGCGTGCGAGTAAATTGCCCATAGGTGTCTGCCACAAAGCGGACATCACGTGGGCGTGGCGCACCAACGTCCTGCACCTCCAAAACGGTAGATTCCCAAAGTCTATACTCTACAGTACTTTGGCGCCTCACTTCCAGTAACCTGCCTCTCATCTCAGCGGGGAGCCGCAACCGATCGGTACGGTGGCGTCCGGGGGTATCATAAATGATGCGGTGAATTTCGGTGCCGTCCGCAAGGAACCGCACAGTCAACGTCCCTTCGTCGAGCAACTCGATATCCTGTGAATACGAAAGCCCTATTTTCTGCTGGGAAGAGTCAAGTCCTGACGGAATTAATGCGTCGTTGTAAATCGGTGCAGCCAAGGGCCGCCAGCCCACAACCGACGATTCATACAACGCAAACGTACCTGTGCCCGTTATGACAAATTGAAAGACGTCGGCCTCATGCGGATGCGTAATTACCTGACTCACCGTACGCCCAGATGCTGTCAGCACAAATGTCTCGACCAACGCCTGATTTCCGTAGACCTGACACGTCAGTGTGCCTGATATCAGGTCCACATCTAGGAGAAGGCTCTCTAGAAGCTTGGGTCCCGCGTAGCCCATCGTACTCCACAAGCTCATCCACGCCTTCATATCGGGTGGGGCACGGCGTACTTGGGGAATCAGCCGGTAGACCACCATTGGCGCAAGCCCGCTCAGGACATAGCCAAACGCTTTGGCTCGCAGTAAGTCAGGAAGCCCCGCTGTGAGGATCTGTTGCTCTCGCTGCCCAGTCGTCACCGTCCCCAGGCTATTGGCACTCAGACTCCCGAAGTCGCGTACCAGCAACACGGTCAGGGGGGTGTCTTGGGTATCCGCATCGACGGTGAGCTGCACGAGTGTCTGGGTACTCTCGGGCGCCCCTTCATCATCATCCCGCGTCTGGACGCGCCAGCTAAACGCGGCGCCATTATCCGTATCACCACTTTCGAGAAGAAACACGCCGCCACCTTGGTTGCTGCCGTACAAATCATTGGCCTGGCGATCATAGGTCATGGCCCGCCACGCACGCGTATCGCGCCACCACGTTCCGTCTGACTCATCCACAAACAGACTGGCGGTTGGAAACACATCGGTGCCCTGGGGATAGCTGAGGTAGTAGCGGCTATAGGCCCACACCCCTACGCATACATCACGGGCGGCCTGGTTGAGCGAGAGAATCCCATGCAACGTGAGCGAGTGGAAGAACTGGTAGTGGTCATCTTGGGACACATTTATAGCTACCGTGGTCCCTTGCAGGAGCCACAGATTCCCATCTGAGCCCAGGAAGTAGACACCCTTGGCACCCTGATCCACCGTGTTGAAAGCCCCAAGGCCCGTAGGGCACTGAATCTGCCGAGCCACATAGGACAGCTCATCCGTGCCAAGCACGAGAAACACCCGGGCGGCGGTCCAGACATAGAGATTCCCATCAAACTGCGCAATCCGCCGTATGGGATCGCCAGGGACGGAGACGGGCACATAGCTTGCTGGCGAAAAGGACTCTGGCATGTCGGGTTTGCTGGGATAGAGCCGATTGCCGACCGCGCCCCAGACACGATTCTGATGGTAGGTGATCGTCGAGAACGCCGGAGGCCGGTCATTGTCGATTTCCAACAACTCGTTCAGGCGATCATCGTCCATAATGGAGTTCTGCACCGTCATCTCGGCGGGGACTTCCATCTCAAAGTAGAACAACGCGTTCTCCAGTCCCGCCCCCGAAATCCACGCGGGATCATCGCCACGGGTACGGTAGAGCGCGCTATGCGTAATCTGGGGGTCATAGTCGATCGTGCCAGGAATCAGCGGGTTGGTGAGCGTGACGATCCGTCCGGTGGCCCCGCCCAAATCTGCCCCACTGAGCGAGTCATACAGTCGAAACGCGGCGAGAATGGCGCTGGTCCCAGGTGGGACGGTTCCCCGGATACGTATCGAGTAAAACCCATAGACATCCGGGACCCAGCCTGCGAGTGGCACAGCCCACTCTGCGGCGGTATCGCCGAGCGTCATATAGTCGGGGGTGGTCGTGAGGGCAAACCCCACCCAGACGGTGCCATTCCAGTAGCTATAGTCGTAGGTAGCGCCAGCCGCCGCCACCCCGGTCACGGTGACAATCATCTTGCGCGATGGCCGGATACCACCCACAATGACCCCATCATTCGTTACACCCGTCGTCAGTGTAATCGGGCCAAAGGCCCCCAGAGCATAGGTTGCGGTGCTGGCATCCCAGCGGCCATAGGTGGGGGCCGCACTGACGACGACTTCTTGACTCGGGGGCGACGCGTTGGACTGGGCCGAGATCACACTATCGTAGAGCCGAAACGTGTTCACGATGGCACTGGTACCGGGTGGCGTTGTCCCCCGGATACGAATCACATACTGCCCCGCGGCATCGGGAACCCAACTGCCCACAGGGAAGCTCCAACGCACATTGGTGATACCGGTGGACGTATAGACTGGGAACACATCGGGGGTGAACGGCGCCCAGACAGTCCCTTGCCAATAGGCATAGTCATAGACACCACCCACACTGGCCGCGCCAGTCAGGGCAAACACAATTTCGCTGAAGGGGCGCGTTCCGCCAATGGCTAGACCGTCAGAGGCAAGCACAGTCGTGAGGGTAATTGGACCCGCAGCGGCAAGCGTGTAGGTATTTGTTCCCGCGGTATACCGGCCATAGACGGACGGAATGAGTGGCTTGCGCAGATAGACTTGGCGCCAAGCATAGGTACCACTGAGAGCGCCCGTGCCCCCAGTGGCTTGGCTCGGGGCCGCAAAGGGGGGATTCAACCCCCAACGGCTGACGGCAATCCCGTCATCTTTCACCCGCAGCGCTGGTTGGCCGTTCGTCCCACCCGCAAAGAACGTGTAGACCTTCTGTTCACCAAAGGAGCGGGCAGAGACAAAGGCTAGAGGAACGCCAGAAAGGCCAGTGACAATCGAGACAAAGTTGCGATAGAGTGCGGTACCTGCACCCTGGTAACGAATGAGGACACCTAAATCTGAATATGTGCTGAAAAGACTATGCACATCACTCTGACTAGTCGAATTGACGAGCGTATGGCCAAGCCGTGTGAGGATGGCCCCCTGTCCATCAGGCACAACATTCAGGGCGTCGCGCAGCTCACCTTCTTCGTAGGTATGTGCCGCGAGTTTTTGGATCCAGCCCCGGTGGAACGTGACCAGCGCCGCCACAGCCTATCCATCCTCTGGGAGGAGTTTAATCGTGACGATGTGCCCTTCGTGTGCGCCCAGGCCATGCAACGCCGTGAACTCGGGCGTAGACCCAATCAGTGTCTCAAAAGCGACATCCAACGGCATGGTCAAGGCATAATGGACGATGACGGTATGCGCGGCATGCAACCGCCCCCGCACCTTCCAGGTTTCGCCAGGAGTATCGTCAGGGGCAAATGTGGCGACTTCATAGAGGGCTAGGGGATTCATCGCTTTGCGGTGGCCTTTCGATCGCCCTTGGCTTCGTGGCGCTTGACGGCTTTGCGAAAGCTGTTTGACTTCCACAGCTCGGCATGCTCCGCAGCCTCCGCTTCGCGAGACTCTTTACATCCGGCGCTTGATTTCCCCTTGTCCATGCCTATCTCCTTGCAACAGCCTGTCGCCTTGATGGTCTCATGCCCTTAACGATATGAGTGGCCAGCCCGAAAGGTGAATCTGCCTTGCTTTTAATATCGCCACTCTTGACCCGCTCAGCGATATTGGAACGGGCTTTCTGTCCAATAGAGCCTTCTTTAAACGAGACCTTCGCCATACCGATTCTCCGTCAGTAAGGAAAATTCAGATCGCTTGCTATGTAAAGATCGTCCGGCACACCCCCCATCCCAGCCTCATCCCTGACAGCCTTCGCAGCCCCACTCACCTGAAAATCCTGGTATTGGTAGTCTACTTTTGCAGCCATCCCAACCATAAAGTATTTCTCGGCTTGGGCTTGCATCACCTGTGAAGCGCCTGGATTCTTTTCCGCAAGTTCGACGGCTTTGATGGACAGGGCATCGGCTGCTGCGAGATAAATAGGGACATCTTCACGAAACGGAATGAGCGTATCTTCGTCAAGAACAGGGAGGCGGGAGCGGTATGAGTACCCGATTCCCATGGCAGTCGCAGGCACAGCAGATAATTCTATTTCGTGTGCTCCTAATGCGTTTGCGCCGCGATATGTGTACGAAAAAGGAAGTTGGCTTGAAAACGTTCGCCGTCCATCAAAACGGTTTAACGTCGGGAGCGACACTTCGACAAGCGGACGCCACCAAATTGGGGCGAAGCTATGACTGAAGTTGTCGGCTAGGGCATAGACACTCTGCTGTAACCGATACGAGCTGGCAGTAAACGTATTGCCGACATACGCGGAGCCAAGCGTTAAGGTTTGTGTGCCCACATTCACGGCTGTGACAGGATAATGGGTATTAGCGTTCCCGACAAACAGATCGCGACCGATGTCCGTAGAGAGAAATGCGGTACCGGTCCCAGTAACAGTTGTAGGCGTGGTTAGTGTCACCGTGCCGCCACTCTTCGTCCCCACCGTGGCCAGGATCGCATCCTCTTGACTAAACGACCAGTCCCAGCCTTCCCACAGGGCCTTGAGTGTATCGCGGGTCACAGCTTCAATGGTGGCGTCATCGACAGTGCCAGCGGTACGGGCACGTACGCGAAGTCGAAGTGCACTAAACGTTAACATCGTTACACCAAGCTTTCCCAGAGTGGCATTACAAACGCGGTTTCGACTAATTCTTCCCCTGGAAAATGATACAACCCCTGTAGCAACGATACGAGCATCCCCACCAACTGAAACATCGCCTGGCTCATCGCCACGTCTTGGAGTTCCCCTTCCCGCGCCGCCTGCCAGGCGACGAGCAGATACGCCACCAGCCCTTCAAACCAGTCACTCAGATGCTCCACAGGTGGTGCCTCTAGAAAGAACACAATGACGTGATTCGTCGGGTCCATGGCCCCAGGAATCCCCAGGAACGGCGGCAATCCCTGCGCCCCTTGCACGATGGGGCTGGGCAGCAGGCGCAGACGACGCGTGGTCTCAATATCTTGGGTATAGCGCGTCGGGGTGCCTGTCCTGGTACGCCAGGAGGGATCAAGCGCATCCATTCCCCAACTGATGCCCACCGGTTCCAGCTCACGCGGGAAGAAATGGACCGACAATAGTTGCAGTACGTTCTCCGGGAGTGGGAAGAAGCGCAGTCGTACATCCAAATCAAGTGCGACAGGAATGATGCTGGGAACCGTGAGGGTGACTATGCGTATCCAGAAATATTCCTGGACCACACTCTCGGGCCAGACAATATCCTGGGGGGTGGCACTGACCCAATCATCGGGGGGTTCAAAGGTCACCGTTGCCAGCCCGCCCGCGGTCAAGTTGGGCGCTTGTTTGAGTGTGAGGGCCGTCCACTGCCACCCATTCCAGTAGGTCCATTCCCAAGTGGCAGACCCAGCGGGAATGGCGGCAAAGAGGAAGCTTACCATGTCGAAGGTCGCCACCGCACCAATCATGAGCCCATCGCCCACGGTGGTTGTCGTGAGTGGCACCGTGCCACTCCCTTGGGCTTCAGCCGTAAGATCAATGTAGCTCTGAGTTGCCTCGACATAACGTCCTACGGCCCAGCGATTATAGAGCACTTGGACATTGCCAAAGACGGGGCAGACCCGTGCCAGGATGGACACCATCTGAGCTACACGGGCTTCGAGCATGGCCTGCGAGCCGGTGTCCAAAAGAAAATCTTGACACTCCGTAATTATCTCGGCCAGGCCCATCCTAGCGCCTCCTTAAAGGCAAGTCGCACGGCTCGTACGGGTGACACAGGGCAGGCGGCTACGCACTTGACTGACGGGTGACACTCAGACCACGGCTGCGCACGAGTGCTGCGGGTCACACATTGATCTTGGCTGCGCACTATTTGTACGGGCAACACATTGGTTGCGGCTACGCACATTTGATCTGGGTAGCACAGCGATCTCGGCTGCGCACATGTATGACGGACGACACACTCCCTTCGGCTGCGCATAATCAACCCGGGTGGCACTTGGCATACGGCTATGCACGGTTAATACGGGTAACACATGGGATACGGCTCCGCACATTTCTTCCGGGTGACACGATTTTTTCGGCTCCGCACACTTAGTCCGGGTGACATCACTCCAGCGGCTACGCACGGTATTCTCGGATAACACAGAACCCCCGGCTGCGCACGATTCTTCCGGGTGACACTCGCTCCGTGGCTACATCAGCTACGGATACACAAGAATGTTCTCATATCCTGGTGGCGGCACATAATGCGTATGGATACCCGGCTGGGCGGCCAAGATATAGGGCCGTGGCGGTATTTTTCCATAATGTTCATAATACGCGACCGACCAATAGTGCGCCAGGAAGCGCTTCACCGCGACGCGCTCGGCCCGCAGTTCCAGGCGACCAGCAGGGAGTTGCCCCGCCTCATAAATGGCACGAGTGGCTTTATCCCGGATATTGCGAGTGGCGAGTGTCTTCTCGGCTTGTTCGCGAAACAGCCCGGCAGCATTCCGTTGGACTTCCAGTTGCTTCCGCGCCGCATAGAGATGTCCGTAGATACAATCCTTATGATTGTGGAACTTCATAAACGAATCCCCGATCTTCCACCGGAGATTCTTGAGCTTACTATTCCAGGGTCGCAATTCCCCTTTCGCCCACACCGCATCAGGATTCAGGCCGGCTAACGACCAGAGCGCACTCACGCTTGGTGTCTTCGTGATATCGATATGCGCCGCCAAACCTGCAGCAAGTACGGAGCCAATACCGACCTGCTCCTTGGCCCATCGGGACACGGCCTGTTGATTCGAGGCAATATCAAGTCCCCCCGCCACTAATTTTTCTAAGCGCAGCAGGGTCAAGGCCATGAACGCAACCCACTCGTTGGGTTCCTCCTTCGCATACCGTAATTGATTAGCAGCCCGCTTCCGAGCTTCCTGCACTTGATAATAGTGATCGACGAGAATCCGCTGTTGTTGCGGAGAAAGCAACTTCGACGCCGCGCGGAGATCATTCGATAACCGTAACGCGCCGAGTGCGTCTTCAGGGATGTCTAAGACCTCTTGAATGTGATAGTAGAGCGTTTCAAGGATGCGGTGCTGTTGCGGAGAAAGCAGATCATCAGTAACCGTATCCAACTCTTCTAACAGCTGGAGCGCGGTTGGCCAGATTTCTGGTGTCTCTAGGACATCAGCATTGACTTCCACATAGACTCCTTCGGAAAAGACGCACACGCGAACCGGGGGACACGATATCATCGGCTACGCACTTGTACTGCGGGAGACACGCGTCCGGCGGCTGCGCACGGCAGTTGCGGATGTCACACAAGACCCGGCTACGCACCATGTCTATGGGCGTCACACAGAGCGCGGCTAGCGCACCCGGAGCGTGGGGGACACATCAAATACGACTGCGCACCACTGACGCGGATGACACTTGAAGAACGGCTGCGCACCTTCTGTTCGGGCAACACATTGGGTACGGCTGCGCACTCTATATACGGACGACACGGTACTTCCGGCTCCGCACGCGATGAACGGGTCCCACAGCGGTTTCGGCTACGCACGACGAGCACGGGTGACATTCCACGGCCGGCTACGCACACATTAAACGGAGAACACTCCTTGATCGGCTGCGCATCTCGGCTTCGGGTGACACGCGACGTTCGGCTCTCCCCTGAGTATACGCATATCCTAAGAAGGGTACAAGTTCTTGCCGCCCTGACACCTACCCGCGCGGGCAGGTCATGGGACAATCCGGAGATTAGTCGGCGCGATGAGGGTCACCCCCGCCCCAAACTCATAGGCGCCGATATCCCAGACGCTGTTCTGCGGGCGTGTGACATTGTCTTTGTCATACGAAAACAGGGCAATTGTGGTCCCCTGATCCTTCCCAACACTGCCCGTGGTCAAGTGGTAGTCATCCGTGGCTGCATTCACGAACGTAGCACTACTCCCCTGGCTATTAAGTTCCATCGTATTGCCGCTGCGCGCCTTAAAGCTCGTAAGCGTATAGGTGGTACCATTCCAGTCAAACTGGGGTCCCCCACCCGCCGCCGCGACCAGATTGTAATTACTGGTAAAGTTCGTCTGCCCTCCAAAGTAGTACATCTGGCCTAATACATTGCCCTGCACAATGTTATTGGTCATCGTGACGGCATTGGCCCCGATATTCCAGAGGTCGATACCCCGCCCCGCATTCCCAATAATGGTGTTGTTATAGATATGCGTATTACTGTTACTGTCTCCGACCGCAATGCCTGCCGAAAAATGCCAAATAAATATGCCAGCGCCGGGGGTGAACCCATTTTCATAGATGATATTATTAAAGATGCGCACCCCATGGGTATCATAGGCTTGGATGCCAATGTCATTATTAAAGACAATGTTGTTATAGATATAACTCATGCCCCCAAACTCGGTGTCACGGCCCCGGTCAATGTACAGACCTGTCACCCCCTGACATTGGCCCGGATTAAAACAGGGAAAACTTGACCCAGGATTCCGGTAGTTATCGTGGACCACGTTGTAGCGCATGATACAGTTGAAGGCATCCACGTCGCCACATTTGAGGCCGCCCGCGTCATCAGCATTGCGGCCGTTGTCATGCACATGGTTAAATTCCAGAATAATGTTGTTGCCAGTGTCGGGCGGCACAAGGGTGATCAAGCCTTCGCGGCCGGTATTGTAGATCTCATTATTGGAGAAGACGAGATGATGACCGCCCATCACAAAGCCATCAAACGTAGCGCCGTTGTTGTGCACCTTATTATTGACAAACCACCAGTGGTGACAGCCTTGCTGGCCGCGACAGACCATATATTGCTGCACGGGATTCGCGATCTCAAAGCCGTCAAAGACAATATAGGATTTGGCCAACGCTGCATTCCCGTCAAAACAAAAGGTCTGCCCACTACAGTTGATCACAGGAGTATTGCCAGGATACGCGCGAAACGTAATATAGTTGCCGGGCGTCCCTGAATTGGTCGGGCGAATATTCCCGTTGTTATAGGTCCCAGTGCGCACAAGCGCCAGTTGCCCAGCCGTCAGCGTCTGGAGCGCTTTGGTCAGCGTGCACCAGGGAGCGCTAGGGGACGTCCCGGCGTTGCTATTATTGCACGTCCCACCCATGGAATTGATGTCCACATAAAACGTCGTCCCTGTTACCGGGGGCGGATCGAGTGGTGCACTGCGCAGAGAGCCATCGATCGCGGGCTCACTCCACCCTTGGGCACACACAAGCACAGGCCCACACAAGAGAAGGACCACAACAACAGACCAGGCGCGTAGGCGAACGTAGACCATTGACCTCTCCTTCCAGGCACCAGCACCACCAACACTAATCGGCAGCGGCGGTCGCTGACGTTTGTGGCATTCCCAGTCCTTGACTCAAGAGTGCCATCCCTTTCACCAAATTCCGCTCACGCCCTAGCAACAACAAGCCCGCGGCGACTTGCATTACGGCATCGTCATAACTCACAGGCGTCTCCATTGGTTGCCCACCTTCTTCCAAGCGGCGCGGGAGCAGCACGCCTGTCAATGTATACTGCCCGTAGGCATCGGGGACTTTATACAACCCCAGTGTGGTCCAGCCGACCCGGTAAAAGCGCGTCGGCGTGCCACTGCTGGCCAGCCACTGGGGATCACTGTAGCGAAGCCGGGTGAGCGGTACGGGCAGCAACATTTTGCCGTCCGGATCGACGACCTCTGTCACCATCACCACGCGGGGCAGCAGTGGCGGCAGCGCATACCATGGGACACTGGCGATCACCTCCAGTGGAAAGGTATGCAGGAGAAGCCGATAGCGGAGTGCAACCCACTGTTGGGCGCGCGTGAGGAAACGCAACAGCACCTCTTCCTCCGCGCGCAATTGCTGTGGGTCATCTAACAGCGCACTGATACCAGGATACAGGCTACTGGCCGTGCGGACGCCCAGTGGCGCGGGTTGCGTAGGGACGGGCGGGGGTGTTGGGAGCACTGCGGGCACAGGCGGAATCGCGAAGTAAAAATTCCAGGTGGTCTGATCAACGACCGTATAATCGAGCCACACGGGAAGCGAGCCTGGCAGAGTGATGGACACCCGCAAATCACCCAGATCCGCGGTATCATCGGCTGTCAAGGTCGGGCTATAGTGGCCGTAGCCACGATCTACCACAAGCGTCGTCGCGGTGCCCGTGCTAAACGTGCCATCATTACGGCTGAGCTGGATTTCTGTTGGGGCAATCGTCAACCCCGTTTGGATAGTGACACCATTGGCACTGGCAATAAATGGCCCCAGCGTAAGCAAGGTTTGCGTGCCCTGAAGCAAGAGCGGGGTAGCTGACACCCCGGCCAACACGGTATACACCACCTGGGGCACGATGACCACATCGAGCCACACCGCCAGAGCGGTGGGCGCCGTGATGACGATCCGAAGCGTGCCGACAAGCTGCGTATCCGCCACGCTCAGGGGAAAGGCGTAGAACCCTTCATTGAGATAGGTCGCCGTGGAAGACGACGTGCTTGGCATAAAGGGGCCACCGTTGAGACTGAGGCGGCGATCGCTGGGAAGAATCGTCAGGCTGGGTAACACCGTGACGCCATCAACCGTACTGACAAAGGGGCCGGCCTGGAGCGTCGTGAGGGTGCTTTGGGGGATAAGAAATGCCATATTACCGCTCCCGCCGCAGGCGTGTGTAATGGTCGAAGAACACCCGGAGATCGTAGGCGATATGCGCAGCGCCCTCCGCCTGCATCCCAGCCGCTACGGCGAGAGGCGTGGTGCTACCCACAGTCAGTACGTCTGCCCCTAGATAGGCGGTCCCGAACACCAATTGGGAGGCAAATCCAACCCCGCTTGCCTGACTCGTGGCGGTTGCCAGTGTGACCATCCCCGCGATGCGCGTACTCTGGGCACTGACGGCGGCCAACGCCACGCTATACAAATTGGTAAGAACCTGGGGGGCAGCATTTGCCTGGATCGTGCCACTCCCTGACCGGAGCGAACTTGCCGCAGCCGTCGCTTGCGCCTGCTCCCCCGCACTCCCCGTCGCACCCGCAACAAAGGCAACCGCCTGGGCGCTGAGCTGGGCGGTTGCCGCTTCCAGGCTACTCGCCACCTGGGCAGCCGTCGCTTGTGTGAGACTCAGCCCACTGGTGAGCTGACTCGCCAGCGCAATCGCAGCCGCCTGGAGTTGGGCACTCCCTGCACCAAGATTTGTGGGGGCGGTGACGAGCGCGGTAGCCGCTTCCGTGGCTACCGCGGCACGGACTTGACCCGCAATAGCCAGGGCTTGCGCTTGTGTAACAGCGGTTCCGGCGAGCAGGGAACTCGTGAGCTGTGTCGCCAGGGCCTGGAGTGTCGCACTTGTTTGCGTAACTGCCGACATCAGGCCGACCGCCGTAGCACTGGTAACGCCCGTAGCTGCCTGTACCTGAGAGATGAGTTGGGCGGCGACGGCTTGGGTCGTTGCCGTGCCACTCTGAAGCGAACTGGCGACAAGTTGCAAGGTCGCAGTGACCGCCGCACTCGCCGCCACGAGCGAACTACTCAACGGTTGGCCACTGGCGCTCGCTTGGGCTTGGGCCGCATATATTTCGGACATCAGGAGCGTCGCCACTGCCTGCACAGTCGTAGAACCGGTCGCCAGGGAACTCGCGATCAATTGTAAACTGGCACTGACGCTCGCACTCGACGCCACCAGGGAACTGGCGATTTGAGCGGCTTGCGCGGTGACGCTGCCACTGCCTGCCCGCAGGGAACTCGCGACCTGTGCTGCCAGCCCACTGACACTCCCAGTACCTACTGCCAGGTTGGTCGGCACACTCACGGCGGCACTGGCGGCTGCTGTCACGGCTCCGGCCACTAAGGAACTCGCCAACGGAATGGCGCTGGCACTGGCAACCGCCGTAGCCGTCTGACTGGCAGCCCAGTCCGCTTCGGTCCAAAAATCCATCCAGAGTGCGAGGGTCATTGCGCACTACCCATGGTAATCTAGGCCGATGTAAAATAGTGGATATTGAGCCGAACATCAGTTACGCCTGTGCTCAGGCGGGCTTTGAAAGCCGTGTTCGTAGGGAGTTTATATGGAGGATCGTATTCAAAGACAAAGCCGCCCCCATTCGCTGCTAGTGGCATAGAATCGACAATGGTTCCATCCGTTCCTGCATCTGCCCCACCTTCCACCAGTTCAAGCCGCGTAAGTGTGGCCGAACCATTTCCTGCCTTGACGCGGGTAATGTGCAGGGAAAGTCCGGCGCCAGGGGCCGCTAAGACAGCGGCATTGGTGGCCGCGGTGAGCGTGACGGTCTTGGGGCCGACCACATCAGCATTGCGCACCTGGGGAGCCATATACAGACTGACAACCAGGCGTCCCAACAGGTCAAAAAACGCATCGACCCGATCACCCGACGCGGAGACAGCAGTGGGCGCCGCGGTGGTGGCCTTCCCCCCAATTTTGAGCGGCTTCCCACTATCAGCCGCATCATGCGCGACGGCACCATCAATCGGGAGTGGCATAGCTACGTCTCTTCTATAAAGTAGGAGACTGTGATGCGCAGAGCGCCGCCCACTGGATTTTCGCTGGTAATGCGCAAGTCTTCATTAAAATCGCCCGTGCCAATGTTCCCGGCACCACTTCCGCGACTGGTAGTCATGCCAGGCATGAGTCCCGGATGGGAGAGGATGACCCCTGCGGCCGTGGGCGTGGCAGGTGTGCCCATGCCGATATAGAAACCCACCCCATTGACCGTGACAGCTTCATCCACCGTTGCAGTGATCTCAGTCACAATAATCTTTTGGGTGGCGGATATTGTCACGATAATCGTATCCGTCTGCGCGGTGGTATATTCGGCGCCCAGCGTTTGAATATTGGAAAAATAGGTCATACCGCGTCCTACGCTAGAATATCAAAAAACTCGATGATATAACTCACGGTACCGACCGTACTACTCGTGACATTCCGCACGGTAAGCCCCTGGTTCTGTCGTAGAGTCAGCCCCCGCTGCCCTTCACGACGCTGATACAGCACCTCACTTGCGTCATCAATAGCATTGCTCAGAACAATTCCTGTTGCTGCCAGCGCCATTTCTTCACTACTGGCAAACGACCGAGCGATAATATGGGCTTCCGTCACCACGGTACTATTGGTGTCCGCCGTGATCCCCGCGGAGAGCGTATCCGCCGTGTCGTCCGCAAAAATGGTCACACCCGTACCGGTTGTCCGTGCCGTGATGCGCGCCAGGTACTGCTCCAGCAAAATGCCCGTCACCGCAGCGACAGCCCAATTAAAGCGCCACACATGGGTGACCACGACCTTGCGTGTCGTGGACGTATTAAACAGCGTCGCCATGTACTTATTGGCCCCAGGG
>Ga0065707_10000826_pt1 | contig 17060 bp, 11 predicted proteins | sample SwiRhicommuniRL3_FD_59094 | JGI IMG/M metagenome (GOLD analysis project Ga0065707, IMG submission 59094) | Switchgrass rhizosphere bacterial communities from Rose Lake, Michigan, USA - RL3 v2 (version 2) | ecosystem: Host-associated > Plants > Roots > Rhizosphere > Soil | place: East Lansing...
GGATGACATCTCAACTTCCTCGGAAACTGAAACGATTTCAGAATCATCCTCGTCGAAATCAACAACTCACAAGAAATTTGATAGATCGTTACTTTCACCAAACAAATCATACATATCATTACAAGAATGGCTCAACTCTGAACAGAAACTTGATTTTAAGTTTGATTCTACCCAATATAAGAAAAGTTTGGCTACTAAAGATACATATACCGACTCGTACATTTCTTACGTGAACGGATTATACAAGGTGATTGAATCGTTAACCGACAACAGCATAACTCGTGTAAACTTGGAATATAAAGAAGAACTCATTGGAATAATTTCTGGCAAAGGAGAGCTTGAAACTGAACAGAAATATAGAAAAATCGACGAGGCGTTCCTCAAGATTATAGAGAACTTGACGCAGTTTCTTGACCAGATCGAGTCTGAATCGGACCAGGAACAACTCCAGTTGTTATTGTCTATTTTAGACTGCTTAAAAGCCAATTATTTCTACTCCGATATAAGAAACAAACCCGAACAAATCTCCACATGGGTCAATAGATACGAACCAAAACCAGAGAGCGATTTGGTACAAGAAATCATGGCGGAAAATCCCACTCCATATATACATCCTCATTTCTGGAACAAATTGATGGTTCAATTGGTGACCAGAGGACTTCTCAACGAAGCCACAGAAGCCATCAAACATTCAAAGTATCAAGAATTGTCAGAAACATGTCCAGAATTATATTCTGTGATTGAAGATTTCCAACAACTCTTGTCGAGCTATACAAGTTTCGCTCTTAAAGGCCAATTTCCTCAATGGAAACTTACAGCTTGTGAGTTTAGAGAGATGTTCCCCAAGTTCAAGGCCAATATTTCCGAATCCAATCACGAGATCATATTAAATCAAATCTATGATTTGGCATGCATTATAACTGGTTTACCTAAAACAATTGCTAGTCATTGTGATACCTGGTACGAAGTTTACAGTGCTTTGTCGTTCTTTCAAATCAGAGACAATAACGAGTTATATCCCGAGTTTTACAAGTTATCCATCGATGAAAAACCTCCGCCACGGTTGGAAGAAGCTGATGAACTCTACGAGATTGCAGAACAATGTTTTTTAGATATTATGGAAGAGAATTTCTTGAAGGTATTGAAATCATTACATGACTTCGAGCCAATAACAGCGGCCGTCGTCTCCAAGTTTTTGGAATTGAAAGGATTCTTGAACAATTACTACTTATACTCCACCGACGCAAAGGACCTCGACCAAATCCTCAACAAACGAACCGTTTCTGAATACTTTTTGACCAAACAAGCTTTCGAATGTTTAAATATCCATGATTTGGTACCGGTGGGTATGGGAATTCTCCTCAACGAAGATGTTTCCACTTCAAAAGAATCCGCACACCACAACAAGGCAGTGATTGCATCATTTCTTCCCAAATTCCACTGCAAAACCAACGATGATCTTGAATGGGGTTTGACTATATGTGCCAAACTCGAACTAATCAGTACGGCACGAGAATTATACTACGTCTACGGGTTGAAGTCCTTAGATGAAGGCTTCATTTTCGAAGCCTTGAACATGTTTGTAAACTGTTACGACCCAACCACCATTTCCACCGACAATAAGAACGAAGGAATGAAACAAGTCCACAGAATCGTATGGGACTTGATATTCCAGGACAGTTTGATCAACAACAGACCCGTCAACGACGAGTTGATCAATAATATCGTAAGCAACCAAGTCGACGAGAATTTTGATATCCACCCAGTCATCAGACAATGTCTCTCACCATATGCCGTGTTGAAGAGCTTTTTCGAATCCTTGGACCGTCACAACAACGACGTGATGAGCAAATTGTCAAAAGTGATTCATTTGCTCAGATTCAGCCATCTTCCAAAGAAATTCTATCCATTACTTCTCAGTCAATTTCTTCCATTCTTAATTGATGCCAAATGTGAGTTCCAATTGCCGGACTTGATTGTCATTATCGAACTTATAGATACCTACGAAGTCCAGAGCAATACTAACGATCTCACCGAGGGAGAACAGTTGTACAAATATTCGATTAATCATATTGAATCCGACGCAAGAGACTATGACTGGAGAAAAATCGTCAAATCTTCGTTTGTCGAGGTTCCAAGTACCATTGATATTTTGATCAAGAAACTTCGTAACGAAATAGTTTCGAAAATTGGCCAGGTATATATAGAGAAATAGAGAAAGGAAAGAGAAGAGAAATTGAAATAGAGAAAGAGAAGAGAAATAGAGAAGGACAAAAAGAAACACTGAAATAAGAGAGAGAGAAATAACTCAAATACGAGAAATAAAGAAATAGAGAAATAGAGAAATAATACCATCTCTAACAATCCAGAATTATCTAATTTTATCTCTAACAGTCCAGAACTCACTAATTTTAACAGATCTAATTATCTCTTATCTCTCATCTAATATATCTAGACCAATAACGTGTAATATATATTAAGAATATCAGTAACTACTTTACTCTCAAATTTTATGTGATGAGTACACTAAGGATAGAAACAACTAAATCATACGTGGAACACCATGATGGGCTTAATTTTCTATTTTAAGGAAGTAAACAAAGATGAATGAGTCTGAGTCCGTGTTAAGTAGACAATTGAAGAACAAGAGTCACGGATCAATAACGCGGACAAGGAAGGTGAGATGATTAACATATCAATGATCGAGAATGATTATCGATACATATCATGATTATCGAGAATATCAACGAGAATCGAGTGATCAACGAAATCATTTCATTCACAAACCTAACAGTGAACGTCTTGAGTAGCTCTGGAGTTCAACAACAAGGCAACAATCAAACCATACAAACCTAAAACTTCGGCGAAAATCAAAATCAAAATCATACCAACGAACAATCTTGGTTGTTGGGCAGTACCTCTGACACCGGCGTCACCGACAATACCAATGGCGAAACCGGCAGCTAAACCGGATAAACCAACAGATAAACCAGCACCTAATTGAATGAAACCAGAGTACAAGGCTTGTTGTTGTTTTAAGCCATCGGAAATCAATACAGAGACAACCAAACCATAAATGGCGATAATACCGGCCATAATGACTGGAACAATGTTCTTGACCAACAAGTCTGGTCTGGTGACACAGGTGGCACAAATACCAACACCGGACTTAGCAGTACCGTATGAAGCACCGAAACAGGTGAAAACAATGGCAGCGGCGCAACCGATGGAACCAAAGAATGGTGCATAAACTGGACTAGAGGGGGTTAGTAGAAGAGCGATAAATAAAAAGGTCGGTCTGTTCCATGATTGGCTAAAAATGCTCCATGAAGTTAGATGGAGGGTGCCACTAGTAGGGTGCCACTAGTAGGGTGCCACTAGTAGGGTGCCACTAGTAGGGTGCCACTAGTAGGGTGCCACTAGTAGGGTGCCACTAGTAGGGTGTCTCTTGTAGGGTGTCACTTGGGGGTGTCACTTGGGGGAGTCAGCTAAAATCGTCAACATGTGCCCCAGTGAAATTGCTAACATCTCATTATTTATCATCCTCCTGAACACATCTACAACTCTCGATATAATTGACGATATTCATATGTTGTCTCCTGACACATTTGGACCAAGTTGTCATGCATGGGGCTTGTAGCCAAATCCACTAACAAAGTGCAAAAAGACCCTAAAAAAAGCCAATCAATTCAAATTTCAGACGCTATCCAACAATTCATTCGGTACATACCATAAATCAGACATTATTGATACTTTTAATACTAATTATTTCTAGAAATGATCTAATCAGTCTAATAAAACTTATCAGGGATTGAAAAAGTTTCGGTTGAATTCGTTGGCGCCCTTGAAGGTCGCGTTCTCAAGTTTACACGACGATAAATTAATTAAAAGCGTAAACTTCATCCTTAATTAATTGAGGGTGCCACGCAATAGATAAGTATCAGAACTGTATAGTCATACATGCTCTATACAAATAATCTATAGAAATATGGATCCATAGAAATATCCTCTATATGGATATGTGTGATATGTAAAATCTTGAAATCGAATCACCTATTGTGGTAAGTTCAGTGACTTCTGTCAGCTATCAAAGCAAATTGGACAGAGAATGCAATTACTATTAATTGTATAGCGATCGTTGTTTAACGGGTTTTAGAAGTACTATTACTTTATTTTGTCTTATAAGAGGGATTATATAAGATCTGTAACTATAATATGTATAAGTACATTACCGGGGCCAATATGAGAATTTCAGTAAACTTTGAAAACCAATATGTTCTTGATAGCTATGGGGCAGAGTAATAAAAGATCTCACTGGGTAAGACTGGGTACTTCTGTTATAAGAATTGCAACTTCTGAGGTCGCTACTGGAACCTCAGAACTTTCAATTCTGGCTAATTTGCACTTGCTGGCCATATATTGACCTACTCCTAAACATTCAATTGTCTTATTGTAATTTTAAGAACTACTAACTGAATAGAATTAAATGTCGAATCAAGGCCTAAGATTCACAGCTTGACTTTTCACTATTTAACACTGGTAATTCACAAATACTGAGCGTGGTGAAGTATTTAATAGGTCACTAAATCTCCAACAATATTAAACACACACTTAATCTCCCCTAAAGCTTCCCTAGGTCTCATAAATCTCGTTTTAAATACTTCGCTGCACTCAGTATCGGTCGGTACTCAAAACCCTCATGATTACATAATAAACACACCAAGATAAGTTATTGAGGGTAATTACTGATCAAAATTGCTAGGAATTCGTGTATGATATAGTGGGGATATACCAGACAAGCCTAGATGTTAACTTAGCTAATGTATGCAATTTTGGTCAATATTCCTGTAGCTGAATCTACTGAGGTTTAAGTACTGCATATAATTCATACATCATAATCAGATTATTTGCAGCTATTACTGAGAGAATATTCCCTGAAGTATTCAAAACTCACTAAACCTCACTATATTCACTTATATCACTATTTTTCACTATTTTTCACTAATATCACTTAATCTCCTAAATCTCCTAAGCTCACTAATCTCCATTAATACTCAGTAATATTCTCTACGTCTCACTAGTTTTCTCTAAGTCTCACTATTATCACTAAATCTATATATTCAATAACATTCACGAAGTCTATTTAATATTCACTGACATTTACTAATATAGAATACTTCGCTGTGCTCAGTATTCAATCAATATTCAATACAAAAACTCCACTAATTCACAAAGACTTCGCTTCACTCACTATCTGCTCTCACATTTACTTCGATAAGCGTAATTCTAAACACTAACATTTTTCACCCTCCCACGACCGAATACGCCAGGGCGATGAGGATGAATTTTTTTCTAACACTTACCATACTTCTACTTAATCTACAACATACTGGCGAGCTACCTGCAAGGAACCTAAAAGTAATAATGTCTGCACCAAACCCAAAAGCCTTCCCATTAGCTGATTCAGCCTTAACTCAACAAATCTTGGATGTTGTTCAACAATCTCAAAACTTGAGACAATTGAAGAAGGGTGCTAACGAAGCCACCAAGACCTTGAACAGAGGTATTTCCGAATTCATCATCATGGCTGCTGACACTGAACCAATTGAAATCTTGTTGCACTTGCCTTTGTTGTGTGAAGACAAGAACGTTCCATACGTTTTCGTTCCATCCAAGGCTGCTTTAGGTAGAGCCTGTGGTGTCTCCAGACCAGTTATTGCTGCCTCTGTCACCTCTAACGATGCCTCTTCTATCAAGACTCAAATCTACGGTATTAAGGATAAGATTGAAACCTTGTTGATCTAATCATGTATATTAAAATAGACATTTAATGTGAATCATTTGTAGAGTATTGTAGAAAGATATGGTGAAATAGGGTAATTTAGTGAAATGAATACAACAGTGATTACTCGGCTTATATCGCTATATCCTATAAACCTCTCATCTCACCGCTCGTCTCATCTCTCACTTCTCATCTCTCACTTCTCATCTCTCTCATCTCACCATATCTTCACCACCTCTCTAATTACTGATATACACTAATTGAATACTTCGTTGCGCTCAGTATTCAATCAGATTCAATCAGTATTCATTATTAGAACTCCTCTACTCACAAATACGTCGCTTCGCTCAGTATTCATTCTCAGAATTCATTCTCAGTATTTTCTCACCACTCTCACACTTTTTCGATGAGATAAATCTTTTCCAGATCACCATTTCTCTCCACCATGGGTGAATTAGATACTTCCGAAGCTGTAACTAAGGCTTTGAGATCCAAGACCACCTCCTTGGACCAAATCATCCAAACTGCCAATAACTTACTTGATAATAATATCAATGTCTATCTTCCAAACAAAGATGCCTTCATCTTTGACTTGGTCTGCGACAGACTCAACGACAACTCGACTTTCAAATCATGGAAATTCAACCCTGCTACGTGGAAATTGATCCTTCGTGTATGGACAGTGTTGGACAAACCAACTCGTACCAAAACATTCAATAAAGTAAAGTTTATCGACTTGTTGGTGACGATTTTCAGAAGTGACGCTGACGAATCGTTATTACAGGGTGTGTTTGAATTTATAAAGGTGGTTAAACAAGACAGTTTCATAGATATCGACGAAAACTTGGCCATTGCGCTCTTGAGCAGTTATGTTGATCTCCTCCTCAAAGTAAACTCGCCGTTGGTTCAAGAATGGTCGCCTATAATCATCGAAATCTACCAATTGCCGCAACATATCATCACTTACAGTACCTCAAAGAAAACATATACAAAGTTCATCAATGAGTGTGTACCGGGACTTTTAAAGTATCTCAGTGGCCATCCATCAGAGTCGTTCTCGAGAATCATCGTTAACGGATTATTTATCGATTCTTTGTCTTCATATTTTAAGCAAAATATCGAACATTTACTCAAAAACGATGAGTTGACGGCAGAATCAGTGACTCTTTTATTCAAAATTACTATTGATACTATGTCTGTCAAGAATATCAAATTATGTGAAGAGTTATTCACTTCCATCACAAAAACCACCAAGTTTAACGGTCTTGCTGAGCAATTGTTGTCTACGCTTGCAAAGGTGAACAAATCATTATCGAACGAATTCTTCAAATCTATCTATGTGGAAGAAGTGGACTCCAAAACTGATATAAATTGGAAATTGGTTACATATTTGTTCAAGTTGGATATCGAATTGGCCATGGAAAACTCCAGCAAAATCTTTTCTAAATTATCTTCAAAGGTGGACAAAGACGATTTGTTATCGATTGGTAAAGCCATTCTTGATTCTTACTCGCGAGGAAGAGAATTGCACGAGTTTTTCATGTCTGTGTGGATCTCGGCTATTAAGCAAGATAAATTTTGGACCACTAGTTCTTTTGTAGACTTGGTCGCTGGTCATATCAACATCCTCTCGTCTAGTCAGTTGATAAAACTAATCGGTGACTTGTTCACCTCCAATATAGAAACGGATTCGTTGTTGCCTGCAGCCACTGCGATCATCAAAGGGTTGATTATGTGTCCGTTAACCAAAATCGAGGCTATCAAACCTCTGATCCTCGAACATTCGGCCTTCTTTGCCAACAAATCTCAACAATTCTGGGAAATTAGATATTATCTTCTTTGCCTATACGGAGATGAACAAGTTTTATCCCAAACCATATTCGACAACGCTGCAATCGATAACAAGTACTTCTTCTACACTTTGTTTCGGTATATTGAAATCACCAGTACCAATAATTCTGTCCATTTCCAAAGCTTTATCGACTTTCTCTCCAAAAACCCTCTCGAAGTTTCATACACTCTTGAAAGATGGATCGTTTTGATAAATACCTTCTTTACAAAAGAACAAGTCAACGAACTCACCCACATCATTTTCAAAAACTATTCGTATCCAGACTTACTCAAATACTTTGACTTGAACGGAGAGTATTTCTTTGAACAAAAGCACTTGACAAATGGCTTGGTGCTGTTTATAAGCGAAGAATTAACCACCCATCCGAAATTGATCCAAATCATCCAACTCATCCCCATCCAATGTTTCGAAAAGAGTCCAAAGAAGAAGTTGCTTGAATCGTTGTATGAACTCGCTACTGAATCTAAGTCTGCCAATCTTGAAGCAAGACTTTCCATCCGTCATTTATTGAAACAACCTTCTTTCCGTTCAAAGTTGGAAATGAACTTCGACAAATTGTTGCTTCTCTTGGAAACGGCCACTCCAGAATCCAAAGATGTTTCTTTCGATATCGCAAAATTGGTGGTTGGAAATCACTTGCAACAAATAAGTACCAAGGAGAACAAGGAATACTTCTTGAATGCATTTAAGGACTTGAACAAGTTCTTCGCTACTTATAAACCCGGCAAGAGTGTGCCTCCAAGATTTGAGATCTCGGTAATTTTCATTTCAACCATCAAAACCCTGCAAGATTTGAAACCACAAGTTGATGAGTTGGTGGAGAATTTCATGAAAGCAGCAAAGTCTGCGTTGAAATATTTGTCAAAGAAGAAATCCATCGACTCTATTAATTGGTACATATCGTCAATGGTTTTGGTTTTGGATATTTGCAAATATGATGCAAATGTTCAGGAATTGGTCAAACTTGTTGGAAAGCAGATGTACGATTCAAACGAAATCAGAACTAACTTGTTCAAATTGGTGACAAGAATTGCAGAACCAACTTTACAAGATGCTGTTCATATTGTTACGTTGTTTTTTGCTTTGGATTCGGCGTATGACTTGAAAATCACCCATGATTTAACCATATATTTGAAGAAATTGTCTTTTGAAGAAGAGATTTTCGATTCCATTTTCTCGTTCGTGGTTGATTCGTCTGTGGAATCCACTCCTGCAAACATGTCAACATTTGTAAAGTTATTTACATGTTTGATCAGTTGTATTCGCAAGGAACAAGAAAATGGAAGTCACAAGTTGATCCAATTTCTCTCTATGATCTTGTCAAACTTTACCAAACTCGACTATACGTCGCTTGATGATATTTTGGTATTGTTAAAAAGTAGCTTGACCACGCAACCATGGTTGTTCAACCAATATGCACTCGAAACTACCTTGACTCTTATCACCAAGACTACTTTTGCATTCACAACGTTACCTGGACAAGAAGCTGTTACAGTATATGTCCATGCCACCCAGGTAATGTCACATATCTTACTTTTCCACAGGTACAAGTTATCGTCGCGTCATCATCTTGTGATGAGTACGTTTGTGTCTTTGTTGGAAGCATTATCATACAAGAATCACAACAAATTCTTATCCAACAGTAAAGAGGCCGCTGCTTCGTACTCTCGTTTATTGAGTAATTTGTGTGAACCTTCAAATTCAAGTGGAAAAGAAAACAATTCCCTTAACACCTCATCAGCATTAATCAAAAGAGCCTTGAGAAGGCATGTCCCAATGTTATTGGTTAATTATGTTTATTTCAACTTGAAATACAACTTCCAGACCATTGTTAATGATGAGATTATCAGTGGGATATACAGTATCTTTGATGTTCTTTCTCAAACCGAGTTACAGTTGGTAAACTCGTCCTTGGATATCCCTGGAAAGACTTATTATAGTACATTGTACTCCAATTACAAAGAACATGGTAAATGGAAGGACAATTAATTAATATACTTTAGATTGTGAGATCAATGTAGATTTAATGAGTAGTAATCCTTATAGATTTTAGAAGTAGTAATCCTTATAGATTAATGGAAATATCATTTCATAGGAGTAGTAAATCCTTATAGAATAAAGGATAGTATCATTTAGTGTTCTTGAAGTATGGTCCATTCACATGTATGAGTGCTTATTGATATCTCAGCTTTATCTATAATTATTGTAGTGGTAAGTATCTGTTCTCGTCGTTATGGAAAAGTCTTCCTAACGTTTTTCTCAGGGCAACGTTGAAATGAAGCATTATTTCCCATACTTTTGCCTCTATGGCATCTTGTCTCTTTTCTGTATCATTGTTTGAATGTAAGTAGTGTAGGGTGTATTCATATCTCAAAATGTCCTTTCTTGTGATTATTCCCACTAGAATTCCATCACTTTCCACCAAAATGTATCTTGGACCTAATCTTACAAAGATTTCCAAGACATACTCTAAAGAAGCGCTGACATTCACGGTCAAAGGAGACTTGTTAACGATAAGTTTGAAGTCCACTGAATTTCCAGATCGATACTCGTCACTGAATGAACATGACGCTGAATCACTAATACCCTCATAGTTTTTAAGAATATATTCTAGATCAGATCTAGAAACGAAGCCGATGATTTTTGGATTGCCAGCAGACTGAATAATTGGAAATCCCCGGAAAGTGGTTTTGGCTAATGTGGTTTTGAGTTGATCTAGCGTGATTGAATCGTTTGGATTGGCTGGAAACGTAACTATTATACTTGACATGGCACTTTCTACCGTTGTGTTGAATGTGAATTCTTCTTTGGCGTCAATATGAGGCAACCCGTTAAATTTGATCATTTGATCGGCTATACCTCCGTTGCCCCATTTGTCATTGATGGTTTTAGTGATTGCAACAACGATCATTGTAGGAACAATGTATCTTAAAGCTCCAGTAAGTTCAAACATAATGATCACCACAGTTACTGTCAAATGGGTTATACCACTTAAAGCGGCTGCAGCTCCTAAAAATGCATAAGTTCCGGGAATAATGCATTTCCCAGAGGAACAGGTGGAGAATATTGAAGAGTCTTTATGTCCCTGGTAGAATCCATCAACCAAGATTCCTATCGCACGACCAAAAGTAGCTCCCGCGGCCATAGATGGCACAAAGATACCAGCAGGAACCTTACATCCATATGTTATAATTGTCAACGCCATTCTTGCTATAGTTGCGAATATAAGCGAGACAAGAATAGACACCTTCTTAGAATTTGGATCACAGATTGGATGCTTGAATTTGGAGTCACATTCACGAAACAATAACTGCATTGACTCTGTCATATCCAAGCGTAAAAACTCGTTAAAATAACAAAATGACGCTGTCAAAAGTGACAAGATCAACACTTCTCTAACAGCGTAATTTCCCAAGTATCTTTTTCTAAACGATACTACTCTGATATTAAACTTTGAAACCACGATTCCATACACTCCTCCAAAGATTCCAATGAGAATATAAACCGGAATTTCAAAGTAATGCCAATTAGTATCATAAGTCACTTCAAACAATACCAATTGGCCAGTTCTAAATGGATTCAAGGCTGCTAAAGTGGTCACAGCAATCATGGAACAAAAATATGCCTTCCACATAGTAGCCAAATGAAATAAAGACGATATTTCTTCTACTGCAAAAAGGACTCCTCCCATTGGAGACCCAAAAGCCACGGCAACACCAGCAGCAGAAGTGGCAGTCAAGAACTCTCTTGCCTTAAATGCACTCTTTTTGTACTTGTAGAAGATTTTGGCAATATTGTTCCCTACACACACGGCATAATGGACACTGGGTCCTTCCTTTCCTACACTGAGTCCAGATCCTATGGCGAGGGGCAAGCCCACACTTTTTATCAACAAAGTCCACCATCCAAGAAACCCTTCCATGACAAATCCTGACACAATACACTTGATCTCAGAGATTCCTGACCCGGCTGCTGAGGGTGCATACTGTTTTACTAGTACCGCCGCTGTAAATGATAGGAAAAGTGAAATAACGATAAACACGAGATAATTGATGATTTCAAAGTTACTCCACAACACCCAATTGGTACACGAATCCTCGTCCTGGCCCCAGCAACAAAACGCCCTGTTCAAATAGAAGTTCTTGGAACAGTGGCCAAGTCGTATACTTGCCAACCACGCGGTGATGATATTAAGAAACCCAGCAATTAGGCCAATCAGGATTCCCATAAGTGCAAGAGTGATCCAGTTTTGCATGGAAGAAAACGCCTTTTCAATAAAACTAGTTGTCCTGCTGACATTCTGACTTTTGAGGAGGCTAGTCTTGTGTTCTTCCAAATGGTCTTCTACCCAATCGATGGTCCGAAACTCTTGAAACTTCTTGACTTCTTTGATATCTGATTGGTTTAACCAAGATCCTGTTTTTCGACTTCTAAGCTCGGGTATGGGAGTCTCTTCATTGTAGGACGTCATGTTGACTGTTTTGGTGGTTAAATTGTAGATTCTTTCGATTTTGATCTGAAGATTATATGCAGGATATATATAATCAGAGATCAGATAAAGAGACTGAGAGGTGGTGGTAGTAGAAGTAGAAGAAGAAGTAGTAGTAGTAGTAATAGAAGAAGAATAATCTAGGGTACTACATCATTTTTTAGTACTATTATCATAAAAAAATTGGATTATGGTTAGAGTTATTAGGTTGAGATAATGGAGGTTTTTGGAAAGTGGTTGGTTTTCTCAAGTTTAGATAACTAAGAGGCATAAAACCAAATTTTAAAGGGATATTGAACTGGGTTAAGGTACCATAGGTATAATAGAAAGAATGTAAAGAAACTCTTCAATTAAAATATATAAATATCATGATTTTAGAGGTTCATTTGGGATCAGAAGTGCTCTAATATACAGAGGTGATCTATATTTGACTTCATATATACCTAGATTATTATAGTCTAGGCGAAATGTTTATATATGAAATTAGCCAGACTACCATGTTTAATAGATTCAAGTCCAGGATTTGTAGTATTAACTAGACCGTGATTTCTAATAGAACTGACTAGTCCAATTGTCAAATATAACTCTTTTTTGGGTGCAAAATTCTTGAAAAAGACTCCTTTTTAACATGGCAAAATAAAATATTCCCTTATTCTATAGTATAACAACATAATTCAGAATTACATGATGGCTAGTTCAATCTCAAAAGGTTCTCCTTAAGTTTTGGAATGAAGAGGTCGAAGTTTTCAAACTGAGAGTCTTCAAATGAAGTATCGTAGTAACTCAAAACTAGGTTAAGACCACCTTGCGATGTCGACACGACATTCAACATGAAATCAGCTGCTGGCCCCGACATGTCCTGGGAAAAGATGATATTTGTGATTGTCCAAGGTCCACAAGGTGGAAATTTGATGAATCCCAAATTGGAGATTTTGACAGCATCTGCTCTGGGATTGTTCAACAGCGACATAAAGAACTGCGTGTTGTTGGTGGACTTGTCACAACTAGCGAGGAATGGTTTCATTGTATTAAAAATCTTTTTGTTGGTGGTTCCAATAGCTAGGTGAGAATTGACCGATTTGACAAGGTCCCATGAAAATTCTTTAATAGGAGGGAAGTTTTCAGCAAATCCTGTGAATGCCAGAGTACCGAGGATCTTATAATCCGGAGTTTCAAAGAGTGCTTGGTATTGTGGAGGTGCAAGACTTCTGTCCATATATCTTCTCAAGGCCACGGCCACTTTATGAGTAGTATAGTGTTCGTCACCAAATATAGGTTGCAAGGTGTAAGCTAACACCACCTTGATGAAGGAGGTCAAGGTGACTTTATTCTCCTTACATTTTGATAATAAACTTGTTGTTTCTTGCGGAGTGAAGTTTATATGTTTGAATGCAATGGAATTTTGTTTCACAGATGGAAATCTTCCAGGCCATTTCTTATCAAACGACTGTGGTTTCACTTTATCATAGTAGGCAGGATTATTATCACTATAATCCTCTTCAAATCCAGGAACAAATAAGTCAATTGGTGGAGGCAAGGAATATTTGAAGAGAGTTGTATCACTTTCATAATCGAAAATAAGAGTATCGAGACCAATGGACTCTTTAGAAGTCCTACTTTCCCTAGACACATATTCCAAATTCTTCAACAACGTCTCGTGAAAGTAGTTTCCAACCACTCCGTCTGCAATTGTATGTTCAAAAACAGCACATAAATCATGAGATCCAACGAGAATCAACTTAAATAACGGTTTGTTGGTCTCAAGGTCAAACTCCATTTCCGTGACTACTTTCATAAACCTTTCGTTGATAGAACCATTCGAGATATATTTATCAGAATCCTTCAACACAACCAAATCACCAAACGTTGCTCTCGGTATAGGATGATAGATATAATTATCGAGCGACTCATCCCAATTGACATTACAGATGAGAATATGGGACTCTAAGATAGTCTTTCTCAAGGCCAGATATAAGGAGTCCAAGTTCTCTAACAAATCTTGAGAATAAGTTGCAGTTACCTGAAAGTTTCTGTAGAAACCACTAGCAGTTCTAGATCTAAAGAAATGTTCATAGTCGCTTAAAGGACGAGAGATTTCGATATCCATGATAATTGTGGTATGAGATTTTTATGAGGTTTCTATATGACTTGTAGTAGTATAACTTAGTTATATAATTGATTCTATGATTTTGGTCTATTACTGATGATACCTCTAATGATCTCCAATCCTCTAATGATCTCTAATCCTCTAATGATCTCTAATCCTCTAATACCCCTAGTACTACTTCTGAGTATTCTTGTTTCTTTCTACTTAAAGATGCTAAACTTGATCTGAATTATATTTATCTGATTTATAATCACTTTATTTGTTTCCTTACCAGTCATGACTCAGTACTTTATCGCGGAATTATTCTCTTATCTAGGGCCCAATTCCGTCATCGTGCCCCTATATAGACCAGCTCAACCGAAATTGTTTGTATCCACAACTCTCTGCTCTTCAGCCACCAATGATTATCATATGATTATCAGTAGGACGTGTCCATCCCATAATTAGCAGTACTACTTCGTTGCTATAGTTTAATGTGAGGAACAAAATGAATTTCATGACTGAGATAATTATTTGCCACCACAACTATGCCATATTTTAGTAAGTATGAGGATATTATAGAGAGGAGGTTTGTGAGAGATAAGTGGGATCATCTCTCGCATCTCAGTATTAGCTGCTACTAACGTCCAGTTCCTGTATCTGTTAAAATCGCCATGACTGTGGGGGCGGTCACTGGGGCCACTATAGCTTTCGTGAGCAATAAGGAAAAGGTTCTAGAAACTACAGAGTATATTTTACAGAAAGGTGCTAATTATTGTAGACTTAGGCTAGAAAAGCTCAAGGAGGCAAACCTCCACTATGCCGATTCGTATGGAGACGCAGAGTTCTCTTCTGATAATATTAAACGGGCCACTGGCGCATCAACTACGGGATATTCTGATACTTATGATGATGAGGAGGCTAGCACTCCCGAGGGAACGGATTATTATGATAGTGATGACGAATTGATATGCGAAGATGTGGATTAATGGATGTGGTGATCTTGGTGCTGATAATGGGGGAATAAGACGCTAGCACTTTATGAATTGGTGCTAGAACTGTACTTTTTTAGTACTTGTTAGCATTAGTTGATTTCTATTAAAAATGGCTCTGGTAGCCTTGGTTGGGTTTAAATATTGGTCAATGACGACATGGAATATGGTGAATTTCGTGTATACGAAGAACATCGAGAGTACGAAGAACATCGTGAATATGGCTTAAAATTACACTGGTAGGTAGTATTAATATAAAGACTACGCATATAATTGTAGCTAGGAGAAATGAGTGTGGGGAGTCGTCGTCTGGTTAGAGATTTAAGTGTCATAGTGTAGAGTCGTTTGGTTAGAGATCTGAGTGACATGGCGTAGAATCTGGTTAGATCTGAGTGTCATGAATAGCTTTCTGGAGCAATCTCTAGAATCAGAATATCACCAATTGTTATATATAACTATCAGTAATCCAGAAATCTCATACTACATCAGATTCTTCGTGAATCTCTAGCTAACCACCGCCAATACCATAATCAATACAAACACACACAATGCAACTAGCAAAATACACGTCCACTTACCCTTCTTCTTCTGGTACTCATGAGCCTTGGTTAATTCTCGTTCGGCCTGATGAGTATTTCCATGCAACTGTAAAATATTCTCTTCCACAGTGTCCAATTGTTCTCCCTGTTGCAGCACCAATTGGCCCAAGTCTTTAAATATCGAGTTTACCTCTGTAATACTATGAGTAACTTGGTCGATCTCGCGGTTTCTTTCTTCAGTAAGCAACAAATGGTACTGAAGTTCGGTCTCGCCGATGGTCTCTTCCTCAAACACTTGTTCCTGGACCAATTGAGGATCTTGTGATATTAACGGCGTATTTTCATCAATCTGTTGTACACTATTAGTCCGTTCCTTCACCGAATAGTTCACCTTTTTCTCGTTATAGATTCGTATAGACTTTTGGAATTGTTTGTGTAGATCATAGAATTCATTCACCAACCGTTCCTTAATAACCACCTGTTTGTTAGAGATGTTTAACTTAGGAGCGTCGCTGTTGGAGTCAGCAACTTTCGGTTCGTTCAGTTTCTTATTGATAAGTTGAGAGATGTTCAGAACCAAACTCTCAACGGCCTTTTCCATCTCCGTGATCTTGGACACCAACTCGTCGATATTTCGTCTTAACTGTAAGCAGTCTCTTCTGGTTCCCACATGTCTTTTTTGGAGGTCCAATTGTGCCACTAATTCACCAAAACGTTCGAGTTGTTTGGCTGTTTTGGAAATTATATTGTCTAATTCATTTTGAGGGGCTTGCTCCTCAACTGTTTTGTTCTTTAACGACCCCTGAGCCTCTAGGTCAAAGTTTGCAAATGACATCTATGGGGTATAATTGTAGCTGGTCAGTGTCATTTAGAATTTGAGTTGCGATAAATGCGAAGCTACAACACAAAATGCGACAGAAAGATATGCGACAACACAAAATTAAATGCGACACCAAATACGACAATATGGTTAACTAACTAAGATTTAGCAGATGAAAAAGGTGTAATATATTAAATTAGCTATTATTATAAAGCTAAATAAAGGAAATGTTAATGGAATATAAACCTCCACGGTTTCAAAAGACCCTTTGCGGCTTTACTATATCTTTATATTGATTACTTTAATATACTTTTCATTTTATTATGCGACACCAAATTTTTCAAGAATAGCTGCAAATATACAGACCCAGAAAATACTAGTAACATTTCTAGTCAAGAGGGCCATAAACAAACCAGATAATATTACAATAAGAATGATTTGTAGGTGCTATATAATAAATATTATAACTACTATTAAGAATCTTCTGTACTCAGCTGGCT
>Ga0065707_10082306_pt1 | contig 17058 bp, 20 predicted proteins | sample SwiRhicommuniRL3_FD_59094 | JGI IMG/M metagenome (GOLD analysis project Ga0065707, IMG submission 59094) | Switchgrass rhizosphere bacterial communities from Rose Lake, Michigan, USA - RL3 v2 (version 2) | ecosystem: Host-associated > Plants > Roots > Rhizosphere > Soil | place: East Lansing...
CAGCGCGTCCGATCATCAGCGCATCGCCTTGCGTACGCTTGAGTATGCCGAGCGCCTGCTTCGGGGTGCGGATGTCGCCATTCACAATCACGGGTATGCGCACGGTTTGTTTGATAGCGGCCACGGTGTCGTATTCCGCTTCGCCTTCGTAGCGGTCTTCGCGTGTGCGGCCGTGCACGCTGAGCGCAGCAATGCCGCAGCTTTCAGCGATGCTCGCAATCTCGATGCCGTTACGCGCAGCCCGGCTGTAGCCGGTGCGGATTTTGAGCGTGACCGGCACGGACACTGCGCGCGCCACTGCATTGCAGATGGCGCGCACTAACTCAGGGTCGCGCAATAGGGCCGAGCCTGCATCGGCGCGGCAAACTTTTTTCGCCGGGCAGCCCATGTTGATGTCGATGATCTCAGCGCCGTGCGCAACGTTGTAGCGCGCGCAGTCCGCCATGGCTTGCGGATCGCTGCCTGCGATCTGTACTGCGATAGGACCTTCTTCTCCGTCATGATCGCGGCGCAGGCGGGATTTTTCGGTATGCAGCAAGGTGGGGTCGGAAGTCGTCATCTCCGAGACCGCAAGACCAGCGCCCAAGCGGCGGCACAGACTGCGAAACGGGCGATCTGTCACGCCTGCCATGGGCGCGAGAATGACGGGCGGATCGATTTTATAGGGACCAATGTGCATAGACCCCGCATCATAACTAAGGCGCGGCCGCGTGGCATTGCTCTGCTGTGGCAGTCTGTTTAGAGTCCGCGCTTCTTCGGGCTCGATGGAATGTCCCATGCGCCACCTTTTACTCGCCGGAATCAGCATGCTTGTCTTCAATGAGGCTCACGCCAAAATCGACCTGGCCACCCATCCGTTGACTGCACCCTGGAAAGGCATTTACGGTGGCGTTCCGCCGTTCGATAAGATCAAAGTGTCCGATTTTGAGCCGGTGCTGGACGCCGCGATGGCGGCGGAGCTGGCTGAGCTCGAAGCCATTGCATCGAACCCCGAGCCTGCCGCCTTTGAGAACACATTGGCCGCCATGGAGCGCGCGGGCGCGCCGATGGAGCATGCCAATACGTTTTTCAATGTCTGGCAATCGACGATGAGCTCGCCTGCGTTTCAGAAGGTGGAGCAGAATGTGTCGCCAAAGTTTGCGGCTTTTCAGGACCGCATCACGCAGAACGGCCCGCTGTTTGCGCGTATCGAGGCGGTATATAAAGGTCCGCAGTACGCCAAGCTGACTCCCGAGCAACAGCGGCTCACCTGGAAGCAATGGAACAACTTCGTGCGCGCCGGCGCGCGGTTGGATGCGGCGAAGAAAGCGCAGCTGTCCGCGCTCAACCAACGGCTGGCTACGCTTTACACCACGTTCTCAAACAATCTGCTGAAGGATGAGGAAAGCTATGTCACCTGGTTGAAGAAAGACGAGCTTGGCGGGTTGCCGCAGTCCCTGGTGGACGCCGCGGCGGGCGCGGCCGCCGAGCATAAGCGCAAGGGGTCTTACGCCATCACCAATACACGTTCCTCGATGGACCCGTTTCTCACCTATTCAACCCATCGCAAGTTGCGCGAGCAGGTGTGGCGCACCTATTACAACCGCGGCGACAATGGCGATGCGCATGACAACAACAAAATCATCGCAGAAATTTTGAAGCTGCGCGCCGAGCGCGCGCATTTGCTGGGTTATCCAACCCACGCGCACTGGCGGCTGGAGGATTCCATGGCGCGCACGCCGGAAAATGCGATGAAGCTGATGGAAGCGGTATGGCCCGCGGCTCTCGCCCGCGTACATGAAGAGGTTGCGGACATGCAGGCTATCGCAGACAAGGAGGCTGCGGCAGGCGGGGAGAGAATCACCATCGCGCCCTGGGACTATCGCTATTACGCCGAGAAAGTGCGCGCCGCCAAGTACAGCCTCGACACGGACGAGGTGAAGCAATATCTGCAGCTCGAGAATCTGCGTGAAGGCATGTTCTGGGTGGCGGGCCAGTTGTTCGACTTGTCGTTTACGCCAGTCACTGGCCTGCCCGTGGCGCATCCGGATGTGCGGGTGTGGCGCGTGGACCGTAAAGCCACCGGCAAGCCGGTAGGGCTCTGGTACTTCGACCCCTACGCCCGCGCGGGCAAGTTGTCCGGCGCGTGGATGAACGAGTACCGCGCTCAACGGCGCATCGATGGCGAAGTGCTGCCCATCGTTTCCAACAACTCGAACTTCGTCAAAGGCGCGCCCGGTGCGCCGGTTCTGATCTCATGGGACGACGCGACGACGATGTTCCATGAATTTGGCCATGCGCTGCACGGGCTCAACTCAAACGTCACGTATGCCACGCTCGCCGGCACGAACGTGGCGCGGGATTACGTGGAGTTTCCGAGTCAGCTTCTGGAGCATTGGTTGCAGACGCCGCAGGTGCTGGACCGTTTCGCGCGGCACGTGAAAACCAATCAGCCCATGCCGGCTGCGCTGGTAGAGCGCATCAAGGCGGCCTCGAAATTCAACCAGGGCTTCATCACCACGGAGTATCTCGCCGGCGCGCTGGTGGATATGAAATTGCATCTGGCGGGCGATACGCCGATCGAGCCGGACAAATTCGAGCGTGACACGCTCGCAGCGCTGAACATGCCGCGCGAGGTGGTCATGCGGCATCGCACGCCGCAGTTCGCGCACATCTTTTCGGGCGACGGCTATTCGGCGGGTTATTACAGCTATCTCTGGGCGGATACGCTGAGCGCGGACGCGGCTGAAGCCTTTGAGCAATCTCCGGGCGGCTTCTATGACAAGGATGTAGCCCGCCGCCTATATGAAAATATCTTTTCTACCGGCGACACGATGGATCAGGCAGAGGAGTTCCGCCGGTTCCGCGGCCGCGACGTCGACACGGCGGCATTGATGCGCGATCGCGGTTTCCCCGCGCCATGAATTACTGGTTGATGAAATCCGAGCCCACCGTGTTCGGTATCGACGATCTGGCCAGGCGTCCGGGCAAGCGGGATTTCTGGGATGGGGTGCGCAACTACCAGGCGCGCAATTCTTTGCGGGAGATGAAGAAGGGCGATCTGGCTTTTTTCTATCATTCGAATGCGGATGAGACGGGTATTGCGGGCATTGTGAAGATAGTGGGGGAGGCGACGCCCGATCCCACCGCATTCGATCCGAAAGACCATCACTACGACCCCAAAAGCAACCCCGACAAGCCCGCCTGGTATGGGGTCGATGTCAAATTCGAACGGAAGTTGAAACGCGTGATCACGCTCGCAGAGCTCAAGTCAAGGCGCGAGCTCAAAACCATGAAGCTGCTGCAGCCGGGCAGCCGCCTTTCAGTAATGCCCGTTGAGAAGAAACATTGGGACGCGATACTGAAGCTGTGACGATGGGTTTGGCTTTTGGTAGGTTGGGCTTCGAAGACTCAGTCCAACCTACCGGCGTATGCCGAACAGACGAACCCATCCGTCGCAGTGCGCAGGCGCCTGCATGTCAAACCATTGGACATAGGCGGCCGCGACCGCGTCAGCCTGTTCGGTCAGAATGCCCGATAAAACCAAATGACCGCCCGGTTGTACGAGCCCCTGAAAAAGCTTACTGAGCTCCATCAGCGGCAACGCCAGAATATTGGCGAGCAACACATCGACGCACGGCAGGGAAGCTCCCGGCATCATCGTTTGAACCCGCCGGCTGACGCCGTTGCGCTCAGCATTCTCCCGGGTTGCCAGCAACGCCTGCGGATCGTGATCCACGGCCAGCGCGTGCGTTGCGCCCAGCTTCACCGCCGCAATCGCGAGAATGCCAGAGCCGCAGCCGTAGTCGATGATCTCCTTGCCTGCAAGCCGAGCGCTGTCGAGCCATCGCAAGCACAGCGCGGTGGTGGAGTGCGTGCCGGTGCCGAATGCAAGGCCTGGATCCAGCTTGACCACAACGGCGTCTTTTGCAGTCACGCTCTGCTCGTGCGGACAAATCCATAGGCGCGTACCGAACGACATCGGGTGAAAGTCCGCCAGCCATTCACGTTCCCAGATGCGATCGGCGATTTCTGTGAATGTATGTTGAGCCGGGATATCGCCCAGTGCGGCAAGTATCTGTACGCGGCTCGCCTCCGCAGGGAAAAGCACACTGATACGCACTCTCGGCCACAGAGGCGTGGCGTGTAGTTCGGGCTCGAAGATAGGGGCGTTGGCGGCGTCGGTGAGGGTTACCGAGAGTGCGCCAGCCGAGAAGCAGGCGGCTTCCAGCTCATCGGGATCGAGCGAGCCGGATTCGAACGTCAATTGCAAAAAGGGCATGCCACCGAATGGTGCTGGAATCGCATCGAAAGAGCCAGAGCGAGACGTCGGACTGCGGAGCAGCAGCCCATCATGGATCATGAGTCGCGCTCCGCGCCAATACTCTGAACATCTCTTTCATCCTGCTGACTCTGGCGACATATCCCGCCACATCATGATCACCGCACTGCTGCCCCGGAATGAGCCGCAGTCCGCGTTCGGCATACCGCCTTCCCGCGCCCGCCCCGCACAGATGAATGACAGCCGCCAGATTTTGCTTCTGACGTAATGTCGTCCTGCGAATCCCACGGCGTCCCAACACCTTCGCCACCTGCCGATCCAAATACGCCGACGTCAATTCCACCGCATTCGAAGGCACGGTACGTATATAGAGACTGTTGAGCCAGCACGACCTCGGCTCATTCCACGGACCATCCTCAACGACCGCATGATCGTGAATGCAAAAACGCCGCGCCTGCGCAAACGTACCATCCGTAATCTGATACATGCCCACTGCACTGGAGGCTGGCCGATAGATCTCAAACGGCCTCTTCGAAAGCGACCAGCGCCAATAAGTGCGTACGATTGGATTTCCAGAGCCTTCAATCTGAGCGAGCGCGGCCAGGAAGTCCGGCGTTATGACCTCCGTTGAATGTCGGCGAAAGATCGAGCCATAGCTTTGCCAAGTCTCGCCGGGCGTTTTATAAAGCGTGCCACTGACAGGAAAGAACAGCTCCGACGGCTTGCGAACCACTTGGTAAGCCCAATTGAGCGCGACGCCCAGGGTGACGAGCAGCGCCACTCCAACGACGAGCCGCACTGCGGGCGGCGCCTGTTTGAACGCGCGAATCCACTGGCGACGCGAGCGTGCGCTCAACCTCGACTTTGGGATATGCGAGCGCGCCGCGCGTTTCTTTGCGCTCTTGCGCCGGGCTTTTCGGCCAACTTTACGCCGCGGCATCGTTCGCTGTCAGGCGCGGCGTAGCACGCTCTCGTAATTTTCCGGCTTGAAGCCGACGATCAGGCGCTTACCCAGCTCGAGAACGGGCCGTTTGATCATGGCGGGCTGAGCCGACATCAGGCTAACGGCCTTACGCTCATTCAGCCCCGACTTCTGCGCGTCGGGTAGCTTGCGAAAAGTGGCGCCGGCCCTGTTGAGCAATGTTTCCCAACCCACGTCCTTGCACCATTGCTCGAGGCGCTGCCGATCGATGCCGGAAACCTTGTAGTCGTGAAATTCGTACGGCACGTCATGGCTATCGAGCCATCCCCGCGCCTTTTTCATCGTGTCGCAATTCTTGATGCCGTAGAGCGTAGTCGTTGGAGATTTCATTCCCGTATCTTAAACGAGGAGTACTATACGCGTGCGCAATACGGAGTGCCTGTGATGAGCGATGACCCTCTGCGAAAGCTGCTCGCGCAAGTCCATAAACGCCTGAGCCAGGCCGGGTCGATCGATGCCGAGGCCCGCGAAGCCTTAACGACAGTCATGCACGACATAGAAAGAATTCTAGCTCGCAAGGCAGACACTCCGGCGCCCCAGCCGCGGCTCGAGGCGCTTGCGATCAAATTCCAGGCCGAGCACCCGGCTCTCGCGGATGTGCTGCGTCAGCTGGCCGACTTGCTGGGCAAGGCGGGAATCTAGCCATGTTGGAAATGGTCATTAAACAGCGGCGCAAAGATCTCGGTGGCTTCGAAGTAGGGCGCGTACTGCCCTTTGCACAAAGGCGCATGGTCGGGCCGTTCGTATTCTTCGATCACATGGGGCCGGTGAACTTTCCCGCCGGCATTCCACGCACTGTCGATGTGCGCCCGCATCCGCATATCGGGCTTTCCACTGTCACATATCTTTTTGAAGGCGAGATCACGCATCGCGACAGCCTCGGCTCCGAACAATCCATCCGTCCGGGGGAAGTCAACTGGATGACCGCAGGCCGCGGCATCACCCATTCCGAACGGTTCGAACGAGCACGCGCCGAGGGCGGCCACATGCATGGCATTCAGGCATGGGTCGCGTTGCCAAAGGAAAATGAAGAAACCGCCCCCGCTTTCTCGCATCACGGAACTGCCGACCTGCCCACCTATGAAGGTGGCGGCCTCTGGGCAAGACTGGTGGTGGGAGAAGCCTTTGGAGCAAAGGCCAAGGTGAAAACCTTCTCGCCCATGTTCTATGTGCATTGGCAGCTTGCGGCTGGGGCGAAAGCGCAGCTGCCTGCGGAATATTCAGAGCGTGCCGCCTATGTTGCGGCGGGCTCAATCGAGGTGGACAACCAGCGCTACGGACATGGCGACATGTTGGTGTTCACGCCGGCCAATCCCGCAGTGATCATGGCTATTGAGCCCGCCATCGTCATGCTGCTGGGCGGCGAACCGATCGGCGAACGGTTCATTGAATGGAATTTTGTTTCATCTTCGAAGGACCGCATTGCACAAGCCAAGGCCGACTGGCGTGCGGGCCGCATGAAACTGCCGGATCTCGACAATCGAGAATTCATCCCGTTGCCGCCCGATCCGCCGCCGGCGCCTAACCCGATGTCGTGATGAACTGGCTGAAGCCTTTCAGAAACTCGAGCAATTGCGCCTGTATTTTCGGATCGATCAATGCCCCGCTATCGTCGAAGACCCCGCCGGCGCGCGACACCATGAGCCGGCCGCCAAAAAACGGGCGCGTGCGCAGGGTTCGCAACACGGGCAGCCACGCTTGTTGCGACAGAATGGTGCCAAACCCGCCAGGGCTTGCGCCGATCACCGCGACAGGGCGATTGCCGAAGACTTTTGGGATATCCGTAGCGGGGCGCGTCAGCCAGTCGACCGCGTTCTTCATCACGCCAGGCATGGAATTGTTGTATTCAGGCGTTACCAGAAGCAATCCGTCAGCCTGTGCAATTTTCTCTTTGAGTGCGGCGACAGCAGGCGGGATGCCTTCGTTGAGCTCGACGTCGCCGTTATAAAGCGGAATATCCCGGATTGAGCCGATTTCAATTCGCACGCCCTCGGGCTGCAGTTGCACCGCCGCCCGAAGCAAGGCGCTATTGAAGGATTTCAGCCGCAGACTGCCGGCAATGCCGAGGATTTTAATCATGGCGGCGGCGTCTTCTGAGCTAAAATGAATGGCCGTTTACTGAACGAGATGCAGCCTACATGATTCCAGCCCAAGAAGCGCTCGCGTTACTGCGCGACGGCAACCGCCGGTTCGTATCCGAGAATCGAAGCGACGACACGCTCACCGGCCGTACGCGCCGCCTGCAAGTAGCTGCGGGACAGGAGCCGTTCGCCATCATTCTCGGCTGCTCCGACTCACGCGTACCCGCCGAGATCGTTTTCGATCAAGGCCTGGGCGATCTCTTCGTCATCCGTGTGGCCGGCAATATCGTGGCGCCGTCGCAAATCGCCAGTGTCGAGTTTGCCGCGGAGCGATGCCACACCCGGCTCGTCGTCGTGCTGGGGCATTCCAACTGTGGGGCCATTCTCGCCACGCTGGAAGAGCTCGGACGCCGTCCTGAAGAGCAGTCCAAGAATCTCCATTCCATTGTCGATCGTGTGCGCCCCTCGGTAGAGCCGTTGCTCGGCACTTCGCTCGCTCAAAATCCCGATGCGCTGATTCACCATGCCGTGCGGGCCAACATCCGCATGTCGGCCAATCAACTGCGCCACGGCTCGGAAATTCTCGAGCAATTGATACACAAAGAAGGCCTGCTCGTCGTGGGGGCGGAGTATTCGCTCGATACCGGACTGGTGGAGTTCTTCGATGGGATCTGAACCGACACGCGCCGAGATCGACGCGTTACGGGGGCCTGCGGTGGTTGAATTCGGCGCCTCCTGGTGCCCACATTGCGTCGGCGCCCAGCCGCTGATTGCGGCGGCCCTCGCGAATCATTCCGCGGTGCGCCATTTTAAGGTTGAGGATGGCAAGGGGCAGCCGCTGGGGCGTTCGTTTAGCGTGAAGCTCTGGCCCACATTGGTCTTTTTAAAGGACGGGAAAGAAATGGGGCGCCTGGTGCGCCCCATGAATTCGAATGTCATCAGCCGGCAGCTGGAACAGATCGATCCCGGCCTCGCCCCGGAATGACCGGACTCAAATCCGCAGACTTGAATGCGTCTGACGGGAGCCGGCTAAGACCGGGGCGAGTTCGATAAACCGGTCAATAGAAATTGTTGTAAACAATATCCAGCACCACGCCGGTAGCGATCACGGCGAGCAGCGCATCGTTGTCCACGCGTACCCAATGATGGCCGCGAGGCGGCCTGCGCAGCCCATAGTTACTGTAGTTATAGAGCACATAAGGGCGGGAGTAATACGCTCGTGGCAAGCGGTCGCCGCGGCGCCAATCCCGATGGTAATAGCCATGAGGCCGGTAATATTCACGGACCCGGTACCGTCCGCGATAACTGTCATTGTCGCGGCGGTCATAGTGCTGGTAATTGTTGCGATAGTCGTCGCGACGATGTTCACGGTGTTGGCGTTGTTCGCGACCGTCGCGATGGTTGCTGCGGTCGTAGTGGGAGTCGGCCATGGCGGCCGAAGCCGCGACGAGCGACACAAGCAAGGCGGTAGTAGCAGCGCGTTTCATCAAGATCTCCTCAGGTAGCGGCATAAGAGCGCCGCGTGGGAGGCACTTTGGCCCAGTTTTGCTGAGGGAATGCTGAACGGAGGGCTATCCTGCGCTAACCTGCCGGCGTCGCTGCTCTTGGAAGAGGCCTAGGCCTGGCCTACTCTTCCGTTGAGGCTTCGAGCGCTATTGATGGGCACGCTGGCGCTTTCGCGCTAGGCCACAGTCATGGTAGCGTTCGCCCGCCATGACGCGCCTTGCCACATTTTCGATTCTGGGTTTGGGGCTTGTGCTCCAGGTTGCGCAGCCGGCTTTCGCGCAATCGCCTTGTCCAAAAGGGCATGTGTGCTGTCCACCGGATCAGCAACTGCCCTGCGATCACAACACCGCGAACCAGACCGTTCCCCAATGACGTACGAAGGCAGTTGTCACTGTGGGAAAATTGCGTTCGAGGTCGACGGTGAGATCAAGGAAGCAATGGCCTGCAATTGCTCCATGTGCCTGCGCCGCGGTTCTTTATTGTGGTTCGTGCCGCGCGACAAGGTGCGCATGCTGACACCGGAGAACGATGTCGGCACATATACGTTCAACAAGCACACGATCAAACACCGGTTTTGCCCCAACTGCGGCATTCATACTTTCGGCGAAGCCAGGGATTCGAAGGGAAATCCGGCGGCGGCCATCAACATTCGTTCCCTCGAGGGAATCGATCTCGACGCTGTCCCGGTGCAGCATTTTGACGGGCGCGCGTTGTAAGCGCCGCCCAATGAATGACCAAGCCTCATTCCCCCGCCTGTGACCGCAATCGCAATCCCATTCTCTCGGTCCTGCGCGAGCACTTCGCGGATCGTCGCCAGGTGCTCGAGATCGGCAGCGGCACCGGCCAGCATGCCGTTTACTTCGCCGCCGCGATGTCCCATCTGCAATGGCAAACCTCCGACATTGCGGAAAACCTCCCCGGCATTCGCGCATGGCTTGACGATGCCGCATTGGCGAACACGCCGCCCCCCTTGGAGCTCGACGTCAATGGCGCGCTGCCTCTGGCCGGCTTCGATGCGGTATTTTCCGCAAACACATTGCACATCATGAGCTGGCTCGAAGTGCAGCGCATGTTCCTGCGTTTGAATCAGATTGTTGCGGTCGATTTCAAACTGGCGATCTATGGTCCATTCAATTACGGCGGTCGCTTCACTAGTGAAAGCAACGCGGCTTTCGATGCGTCGCTCAAGAGCCGCGGACCGCATATGGGCATCCGGGATTTTGAAGCGGTGAACAGCTTGGCGAAGCCGGTTGGCTTGAAGCTTGTCGCGGATGTGGAGATGCCGGCTAACAACCGAATGCTGGTTTGGCGGAGGAGCGAAGCCCAGTTCAGCGCCCCATGAGCGCAAAGGGTCGGCTCGCATGCAGCCGACCCTACAACGCTCAATTCAATTTATAAACCCCGCCCTCCGCCATCGGCTCGAGCCGGCGCCACGCGCCATTGCGCCATGCCACGAAGTACCCGTCTATCCTCGGCTGCACTGTCGCCCGCTCGGTCACCACTACAAATCCTAAAGTGTCGTTTACTGGGATCCAGCGGTCCTCCGGAATGCTTGCCGGACGCGCCGAGTCCGCGCTGCCTTGCGCGGTAGCGATAATGAAGCCCGCCATCACTGCAATCGCGATCGAAGTAAGAATCTTCACGGTTCAAACCTCCTGATCAGAAAAAGCCACTCTCGCAGACTTCAGGGCCGACTCGAAGTTCCTGCCAATAGCCGCGGTATGCCCCGTTGATGCCGTGCGAGTTGCGCTTGGGTCAATAAAGGGGAGGCCCTGGTCCTGCACAACGAGCAATTTCTATTCCGGAATGGACAGAAAGCGTAGCGGAGGTTGCGCAGGTCAGGTTGCAAACGGAATTGGTCCCGCGGAGGCCTACCGTTTTGCGCGCGGAGACCGAAGAAACGCTATTGCATCTCCCGTATCGGCAACTCCCGCGACTTCTGCACCGTGCGCAGCGCAAAGCTCGAATGGATGCGGGCCACGCTCGGCAGCCGTGTGAGGTGCCGACTGTGCAGCCGCTCGTAATCCGCGGTGTCGGCCACCACGACACGCACCACGTAATCGAAATCGCCTGTCATGAGATAGCACTCCATCACTTCCGGGATCTTGCTCACCGCCTCCTCGAATTTGCGCAGGTCCTTCTCCTCCTGCCGATCGAGCGTGATATTTACGAACACATTGACCGGGCAGCCTGCACGCTGCTGATTGATGATCGCGGCATAGCCCTCGATGAGCGCCGACTTCTCGAGCGCCCGCACGCGTCGCAAACAGGCGGACTCCGATAGGTTCACGCGTTCGGCCAGCTCGCTATTGGTCATGCGGCCCTCTGCCTGCAGCGCGCGCAGGATCGCGCGGTCGAAACGGTCGATTTTCATGACGCAAGAATCCTTTTATAATATCTGGATATTATGCAGATTCTGCCATAAATGGCTGCTACGGAGCCTAATTGTGCAGCTTTCCACGACTGAACGGCTCCTATAGTGACCGTCTTCGAGACGAAACTATGAGGCGATCATGCGTATTGGCGTTCCGCAGGAAATCAAGAATCACGAGTACCGGGTGGGCCTGGTTCCCGCAGGCGTACGGGAGCTCCTGGCTGATGGCCACGAGGTACTCGTGCAGACCGGCGCCGGCGCGGGCATTGGCGTCGATGACGCAGCCTATATTGCCGCAGGCGCGCGCATTCTTCCTCTGGCGCGGGACGTGTTCGACGCTGCCGATCTCATCGTCAAAGTAAAGGAGCCGCAGCTCGCCGAGTGCAAGATGCTCCGCCCCGGACAGGCGCTCTTTACGTATCTGCACCTTGCGGCCGACCGGCAGCAAGCGCAGGCCTTGATGGATTCGGGCGCCACCGCGATTGCCTATGAAACGGTTACCGCTCCCGATGGCTCACTGCCACTGCTGACGCCGATGAGCGAAGTTGCCGGGCGTATGTCAGTGCAAGTCGGCGCCGCTTCCTTGCAGAAAGCCAATGGCGGCATCGGTGTGTTGCTCGGCGGCGTGCCCGGCGTGCCGCCCGCGAATGTAGTTATTCTCGGCGGCGGCGTCTCGGGCACGAATGCGGCCGAGATGGCTGTGGGCATGCGGGCAGATGTCACCGTCGTCGATCGCTCGCTGCAGCGTTTGCGCGCGCTCGATTCGATATTTGCGGGCCGGCTGAAAACTTCTGCATCGACACGCGAAGCGATCGAAGCATTGGTCACGCAAGCGGATCTCGTCATTGGCGCCGTGTTGGTGACCGGAGCCGCGGCGCCCAAGCTGGTGACGCGCGACATGGTTCGCCGCATGAAGAAGGGCTCGGTGATGGTGGACATCTCAATCGACCAGGGCGGCTGCTTCGAAACCAGCCGGCCGACGACGCACGCGGATCCCACCTTTGTAGTGGACGGTGTGCTGCACTATTGCGTGACGAATATGCCGGGCGCGGTGCCACGCACTTCGACGTTTGCGTTGACCAATGCCACTTTGCGGTTTGTGAAAGCTTTGGCTGCGTATGGTGCGGACGAAGCCATGTCGCGCGATCCGCATCTCGCGAGGGGGCTGAATGTCCACGCCGGCGCGATTACGCACGAGGCGGTGGCCAGGGATCTGGCGTTGCCGTATCGGGCTTACCAGGTCGCCTAGTGTCGGAGGACAATTCCGTCAGCGCCGGTCGGTGAACAACCTGGCCGCCAGCGGCAATGCCAGCAACGCTCCGACAAGCTGCGCGGCAATAAATCCTGGTGCATCGCTCATGCGAATCCCCGCAAACGTGTCTGACAGCGAGCGCGCCAGCGTAATAGCCGGATTCGCAAAGGAAGTGGATGCAGTGAGCCAATAAGCCGCTCCGATCCATGCCGCCACCATCCATGGCGCGTCTTCCGCGCGACGATGGCCCACCACCACGAGCATCAATCCCAAGGTGGCAACCCCTTCAGAAATCCATTGCGCCACGCCGGTGCGCAAGTGTCCGGAAGATTCAACCAAGGGCAACTCAAACATTGCATTGGCAAGTATCGCGCCCAAGCAGCACCCCAATATCTGCGCAGGTACGTACCCCGCCAATTCCCGCCACGCCAGCTTGGCGCGCAAGGCTTGCACCAATGAAACGGCCGGATTGAAATGCGCGCCGCTGACCGGACCGAGCAGTGCAATCAACACTGCGAGCGTGGCAACCGTCGCCCCCGTATTGGCTATTAGCGCAACTGCGATATTTCCGCCCGCTAGCCGCTCGGCCATGATTCCCGACCCGATGACCGTTGCGGCCAGCAGCAGTGAGCCGAGCGCTTCGGCCAATAAACGTCGTGACAGCATTTCAGCCCGCTACTTTTTCGGGCTGCGCCTTACCGATTGCGTCGAGCCGCTGTTGCAGTTTCAACTTGTCGAGCGACGCGATAGGCAGACTCACGAAAATCTCGATGCGGCTTTCAAGCGATTTGAATGCGTCGCGAAAAGCGAGCCATTTCTCAGTCTCCGGGCCTTCGGCCGCCGCCGGATCGGGTACGCCCCAATGGGCAGTCATCGGCTGTCCTGGCCATACGGGACACATTTCGGCAGCCGCCTTGTCGCAGACGGTAAAGACAAAATCGAGATGCGGGGCGCCGGGCCCCGCAAATTCGGCCCAGTCTTTGCTTCGCAGGCCGTCAGTCGGCATCTTCATGCGTTCCAGTAACGCCGTGGCGATGGGATTCACTGTCCCCTTCGGATGACTGCCCGCACTGTAGCCCTGAAATTTCCCGTGGCCCCAATGATTGACGAGCGCTTCAGCCAGAATGCTGCGCGCAGTATTGCCCGTGCATAGAAAAAGAACGTTGTATGGCCTGTCTGTCACAGTTCGCCTCACGCGGCTTTGGGCGCGCGTTTTGCGGGGCGGGAGGGTTTGCAGGAGCTATTGCATGACTGCCCGCTCTGTGCGCAACAATTCTCAGTGAGATAGCCGACCAGCCGGTTCATGACATCGAAGTCCGCGGTGTAGATGAGCTGCCGGCTGGAGCGTTGCGAGGCGATGAGGCCGGCGCGTTGCAGGTTTTGCAGATGAAACGTCAATGACGAAGGCGCGAGCCCGATACGTTCGCCAATCGTGCCGGCCGGCATACCCAGCGGGCCTTGCTCGATGAGCAGCCGATAAATGGCAAGGCGGTATTCATGCGCGAGAGCGGCGAGCGCGCCGATGACTTGTCTGGTTTTCATGGCGCTAAACCATAGTACGAGTATTATCGTACTGTCAAGACTCTTAAAGTCTGCGCCGCTTCGGGCCGCGAAGGTTGCGCCTGTTGCAGCTGTGTCAGCAGCAGACGGGCCTCTCCGACATTGGTATGAGCGAGGTCGTTCGCCATTCGCAGCAGCGGATCGTACGCCGGGCGGAAATCGGGGCTGATATGCAGCACCGACAAGAGCGGCTCGCGAACCTGCGCCAACATGCCCTGCACGTCGGATGTTGGCCGTACTTTACGGCCCGCTTCGATGAATTGATTTCGGGCTGCCCAGTAGGCGGCCAGTCGCGAGTTCCATGCGATGCGGTCAAGTGGTTCGAGAAGCTCGTCCGGGCTGATTGCAACTTCGCGCAGCAGGTCGATCAACCGATCGCGCGGTAGAGAGTCGGCAGCATAGGCAATGCGTGGCGCACGATAGGCAACGACCGGATGGTCATCGGTATTGAGCGGCGCGCCGCCGGCGAAATGTCTGAGCCCGCGCGGGCCGGCTATGAAGCTGCCCAGCAACGCAAACTCATCCGTGATGCCGAATTCGGCGGGGTCGTGCAGCATGGCGGCATGAGCCAAGCGATCGCGTACCTCTGCGACGTCAAAGCCATCCAGGCCAGCACGTGTGACGAGTCCAATGACCGGCGTCTCAAGACTGTTTGTCGCCAGCATGGCCCAGCCGTGTGGATAGACGCTCAGAAACGCCTGAACAATACTGCGCAGCGTCTCGAGATCGAGTTGGTGCAGGGGTAGCCATTGGCAGAACACTCCGCCTGCAGCGAGACGGTCCCGCACCGCTTTGAAATGCTCCACCGTGTAAAGGGCGCCCGAGCCACTGCGCGCCGGGTGGAAGTTATCCGAAACAATCACATCGTAATGCTCGCGCGTCGCGCGCACGAAGCGCCTGGCATCGGCCGTCAGCAGATGCAGGCGCGGGCTGGGCGCGCCGTCGCTCAATCTTCGAGTGAATTGCGCCGATGCATCGATGACCTCCGGCAATAACTCGACTGCATTCACCTGCAGCATTGGGTCTTCGGCTGCGGACCATGCAGTGACGCCAGTGCCCAGCCCGAGAAAGAGTGCGCGGCGCGGCGCGGGGTGGAGCAACACAGGCAACAATGCCTGCCGGGCGTCGGCGAGAAGAGTGGCGCTGCTGCCTTCTTGCTCGCGATTGTCGATGTGCAAACTCATTACACCGCTGGCGTCTTCCACCACGCTTACGGCGCCCAGAGCGCCTTCTGCATAGCTTACGAGCTTGCCGCCTTTGGGTATGTTGACGATCGCGAGTGAGGGCTCCCACATGGCCAGCGCCAGCGCTGCGCAGCCCGTTATCCACTGAGCCGATGTTACTGTGCGCCGCGAAGACAAGGCGAGATATCCTACGGCAACGAGCAGCAGCGCGAATTTTGTACCGATTCGAGGCGCGAGCCACACTCCATACAGCACCGGCGCGAGGGCGGCGCCCAATGTGTTGACCCCCAGTGAGCGCCCAAAACTTATGCCCGCAGCGCGAGCTTTTGTGCTGAGATGACTGAACAGCGCGCCCATCAGCATGGTGGGCAGAAAAAATGCCGCCATCGCAAGCGCAGCTTCGCCTGCCAATGCCGTCGCCATGCTGCGATCCAATGTATTCAATACCGCGGACTTGAGGCTATCGGCGCCCGCCAAACTGAGGATGCCGAGAAGACAGGCAACCGCCAGCGTTCCCAATAGCAGATCGCTCAATCGATCCGAGTCGCTCGTGTTGGCGAGCCAACGCCCATACAGTGCGGCGCCAAGCGCCGTGCCGATGAGATACACCGCCAGTAGAATCGCAAAGGTGTAGACAGTGTTCTCGGCGACCTGGCTCAGCACTCGAACTACGAGCACTTCATAGCCGATTCCCAAAAAGCCAGTGGCGGCGAGCAGCGCCAGAGCGCCACGCCCATTCGAGCTTGCAGTCGCCGGTGCGCCTGCGGTGGGTTCGAGAAACCGCTTCGCTGCCACAACGGCGCACAGGACATTGAGCATGGCGCATACACCTGCCGTGCGCAGCAAGCCAAGAGCCGGTATCAGCACAAATGCAGTACCGAGCACCCCCAGCACCGCGCCCAAGGTATTTCCCGCATACAGCACTGCGATAGACGCGCGATCGCATCGCATCGTTGCCAGAACCCGTTCCATGGCGGGAAGTGCCGCTCCCATTGCCGCTGTGGCGGGTAGAAGCAACATGAATATTCCGCAGAACGCCACGGACCACTGCCAAATGGGCGAAGGCTGCGCGCCCATTAGATTGAGAAGCCATCCTGTCACCGGGCCCAAAAGGAAAGCGAGCGTCACGCTCCACAATCCAATCGCTGTTTCACACCCGGCATACCACAGAGCAGGCCTGGCGCTGCGATCGATGCGTGGACCCAGCATCAGCGCACCCAGTCCCAGCCCGCCAAAGAAAGCGGCGACAACAGCCAGCACCGCCGCCGATTCATGGCCGAGCCACAGTGCGCTCTGCTGCGTCCAGACAATCTGATATCCCAGTCCGGCGAAACCGGACATCATCATCAGAACGAATGCAATCCGCACGTCAGCCGCTGAACGAAATTTTGTAGCCCCAGGAATCGAGGCGGGTCGGAATCGCATTGAAGGCGAGCGTAATGCGCCGCTCGCCTGGGTTGGGCGGCACCGCATGCATCAGATAACTCGGAAACAGCACGATGTCGCCGGGCTCGGGCGGCATGCTCACCCACTTTTCGGCGTTGTAGGGTCCGGCGTCGATTCCTGCGTGATCGTTCTTGAAGGAAAAGTCGATTCCACCCGGCGCCTTCATGAATACCGTTCGGGCATCCGCGTGTGTGGGTGTGAGGTATACAACGCCAGAGATGAAGCTGTTGGCATGGTTGTGCATCGCCTGATGTCCGCCGGTGTGCAGCACGTTCACCCACATTTCCTTCAAGGACCATCCCAGGCGCTCGCCGAACAGCAGTGCGCCGAAGTCCGTCAGCAGCGGCGTGATCTGAGCGGCGGCCTCGACGAGAAGCGGGCTGTCGCCGGGGCGGAGCATCGCGGTGTGCAT
>Ga0065707_10082307_pt1 | contig 17051 bp, 9 predicted proteins | sample SwiRhicommuniRL3_FD_59094 | JGI IMG/M metagenome (GOLD analysis project Ga0065707, IMG submission 59094) | Switchgrass rhizosphere bacterial communities from Rose Lake, Michigan, USA - RL3 v2 (version 2) | ecosystem: Host-associated > Plants > Roots > Rhizosphere > Soil | place: East Lansing, MI...
TCTTATTTTCGCTATTGCTTTGTCGACCGCAACTTTTGATTCCTTGCAATCTGCCATGGTATCAACCATCTCCAATGATGTCTTCAGAAATAGATTACACATCAACTACACCAGAGGTTTGGTTGTGATTATCATGGCACCTATTATTGTTTTGGCTGTGAAAGTTGCCCACAATATCTTGCAAATCTATCTTATTGCCGATTTAGTATCTGCAGCAGTTATTCCAGCTGTGTTCTTGGGTTTGAGTGATAAATACTTTTATTTCTTGAGAGGTTTCGATATTATGTGCGGTGGTATTGGTGCTTTGATAGGTGTCTTCATTTTTGGTACTGTTTACTACGGTTCTGCAAAAGAGGGTGGAAAGTTGTTGCTTGTATGGAACGGGATTTATGATTCTGAAGATTGGGGTGCCTTTGGTGCTTTTGTAATTGCTCCATTTGGTGGTATTGTGATTACTTTGGCTGCTGCTGGTGTAAGAATTTTCTTTGAAAATTTCATTGCCAAATTGCCATTTGTTGTTCGTGTAAGAAATGTGGTGGCGAATATCATTTCCAAATTGAAAGGAACGTCATTTGTTGTTGGTGCAAGAAACTTGTGGGCAAAATTTATTTCCAAATTGCCATTGGACAGTCCTGAAGCTGTAGAAGTTGTTCAAGATGAAATCTCCTACGGATCGGTTGACGACACTAAAAACATTGTTGATGATGAAGCTTCCTACAGATCGGAAGATGACACTAAAAAAGCTGTCGTATCCAATCAAAAAAATGTCTAAAGTCGAAGAGAAAGACTTTTGACATAATTACTTAACAACTCAAGTTACAACTTCAAGTTACAACTAGTAATCTAAGTGCAATCTACCTTATATCAGAGTAAAATCACTCATGATTAGGGCATAATATTCTATCGACTTAGTTCTTAGATGTAATATTGTCTATCTTAATATATAACCTTTATAGAGTAATCCTAATTTTCATATCTTGTACCAGATTTTCATATTTGGTCGTGTACCTCCATTTTTGCTAACGAAGCCATCTTAAAGTCAGTGTAGAAGTATTTGTGATATTGAAATTTGGTAGTTTTTCGTTTAGAACTTCTGTACGTAGTTTAGACTACTCTTACGTGATATATTTGGTGTTGAACTAGTAGAACTACCAAATTTGAATTAGTGATGTTTTTCTTAAAATCTAGGTAAATTGTTAACGAATTTGATCTAAAATGAGCGTAGCGAATGAACGAATGAACGAATGACCAATCAGATCTATGAATGAACGATCAGATCTATAAGTGAATGATCTGAATTTTGGGTAAATGAGTAACCACTTGGATCCGAATTATATACTGAAAATAAGAATATCTAATGCATTGTTCTTTTACTATAATAAGGTTTGCAGCCATTTGTACTGAAAATTCTTCTAATAGACCATCTTCTTCTAATCTGCTGGTCTAACTAGGGGATGTGTTATTGACCCGCTATTAGTGACCTATATGTCAATGTCGTTCTAATGATCATCTACCAATTGAGCTTCTTACTGAATCCTCTTTGAAAATATTATAAAGAGTTGGCTGCTTCGACAACCTACTCAATTTGGCTGGTTTTCTGGCATAATATCAATAGCTACGTACATTAGAGCAAAATATCTGACTCAGTATATTTCGGGTCATCTACTAGTTGTTACTAAGTGAAGTCTTCTTTGAAAGGTTTTGTTTGAAATACGCATCACGGGATCCTCCGATTGGCAAAATGTATCACAAAATCCTTATCTGCAACCAATCTATTTACGAGATATAAAGAAATAGATGAGAGTGAGTAGTTTTCTCTGTTGCCCGATCTCACTTTAAGAACGTGCGCCTTCAAGATTTCATATCCGAGCACGCTGGAACCGAAGCTAACTAAGATGGCCATATAGGGCACATGGGCAATTTGGAAATGTAAATTCCATCAGTTTCGGAATTTGGTCACTGTGTCCAAAACCTTTTTGTATGTCAACCATTGGCTTTGATCTGATGGGCAGGATGCTATTCATTTTAAGAAGATGAATAGCGCCAGTCTAGATGGTGGATATTCAAATATTTCCTGATAAGCTTTGAATAATTGTGTTCCTCCACATTCCGTTTGTCCCTATCGTTCTTGTAACTACGAAAAATCTGTCCAAGAATACCAACTACAAATGTTATAATTTACCCGTTAGGATGCGAAAAAAGTAGTTCCTATAAGAAGCTAAATAAATCTAATTCTGTTCATAATACCAATGGGGTCCCTTATATACAGTAGTAAACTGTTTCTCTCTCTTAGAAGCCGGGAGTTTCTTTATGTTGGAATGGGCCAAAAGTCAGTTCTAAGAAGCCAACTTTCACAGATTCGTTTGTGATGTTTCTATCTATTGTTCAGCTTATCAAAATCCCTATTCATGGACCCGCTTCGAGGGCATAGTAGCTGTTAAAATCCAATTCTTTTATCGTCAGGAGATCTCCGAAACCTAACTTCCGACTTCATTGGCATCGCTCAGGATTCCACAAATTAAAACGTTCCAAACCATTAACTTCTAATTATATATGCCTCTCGTAGGTAATAAGACAGTCGCAGAATGATACATTATTCTGTTATATTAGCCTTGACTCTGAATCCAGTCGCTCTGTCTGTAGTGAATATTCCGAGTGTGATTACAGTTCCGACCGTATTGGGACCGAAGTCTTGAATAGTCGTCGGGGTTTGAACAATCGTCCTCCTACCGTCAATAGCTTTGGAATTGAAAGATTCTCCCACTATAGGTTTTATAGTTCGATCTTAGTATTCGAATTTGCTTTCAAAGCCTAAATCTAGTATATAAAAGAGTTTCAAGACGTTAAATGAAAAACATAGATCTGGATATTGTCGTTCTAATTAGGGCTCTACGATTGAATCATTCAGATGTTATTACCTTTCGCCCGGAATCTTCGAGTTCGATCAATTTGTCCCTTCAGTTCATGTAGTTAATAGATCTCGAAGTGCTTTATCCTATTCTATAATGATATTTTTATTGAATCATGTCTTATATTTACGGCTTTAACCCTCGGTTAGGAGAATCTGTTTCTCAATATCCAATTCTTAGTGATCCTTAATATCTAGTCTTCAAATCCTTCAGATCCGCCCAATTAACAATCCCCAGATCTTTCAAATCCTCACGATTAAATGTCTTTCAGGCTCAGAAGTACTAACAAAACTAGCTCGATTCATCGATAATTTACTAATCTATCATTTCGGTCAGATACGCATCTCGACCGAAATTTTTCCTTCTACAAGATGTTCGGCCGGATCTCAACTTCCACAAAGGCTTATCAAAAATTATACTAAAACTTCGAGAAATCCCCGTTACTTCCTCCTGTTCAGCATCCAAAATGCTTTCAACCGAAGTTCCATATTCACGTCGTTTACTACAATGTTGCTGTGCGATATTTTGGTGTTTACTCTCAGGGGGACCTATCTTCGGTTTTGCTGCTTTGAAACCAATTTTAGTAGTTGAACATGTTTACGAGGGGGTGTGTGACATTTCCATCAACAGTACTGTCAGCAATAGTATGAGTGGTACCATCAATACTATCGCTAGTGTTGCAAGCTATGCCACTGATTCCAGCCCAACCTCCTTTACCAACTTCCTATTAACAAATGCCTTTTCAATCCAATCATCTTCCACAATTACAAAGTGCACTGAACAAGATTTGAAGCTCAATTTTATGTTCACAGTGGGAGCTATGTTGACTAACGTATCTGCACTTGCAATTGGTAGAGTTCTTGATGTTTACGGGCCAAAAGTGTGTGGGTTAATTGGTGCTTTTTTCCTTTATGTGGCCTGTTTCGTTTTCATATACGCCAAGGACTTAGAAGGTACGATAGTTGATCCTTACTTGACTGGTTATGCCTTACTTGCACTTGGTGGGCCATTCGCTTACATTTCATCATTTCAATTATCAAATTCTTTCCCTAAGAAGTCAGGTTTGATCTTGGCTCTTATTACTGGTGCATTTGATGCTTCCTCGGCAGTCTTCTTGATCTACAAGGTATTCTACCAAAAGACTAACGGAGCCTTTACCTTGGCAAAGTTCTTCAAATTGTATTTACTTGTACCATTATTCATAACCGCCGTACAATTTACAGTTATGCCCTCAAGTTCCTACAGCACCGACTCAAACCTTTGCATTGACGATGAACCGGAAGTACCAGAAAGTACCAGCACTCCTACTGAACATGCTCCATTGTTAATGGCTAGAAGAGATTCTATTGGGGATGCTCTTAAACAACCATACGTACAAGAAGGAGAAGAAACCCTTATCCAGAACTCCGGCGGTGTATTTGGAATTTTGCACGGTCATTCCGCAGAATTCCAATTGAAGACTCCCTGGTTCTACTTGGCTTGTATGTTTTCTACCATCTGTATGATGAGATTGAACTATTTCGTCGCTACCATTGCCTCCCAGTACACTTATTTGTTGGGCTCTGTATCTGAAGCTGAGAGATTGAACAAAATCTTTGATATCGTGTTACCTCTTGGCGGTGTCATTTCCATCCCATTCGTAGGAATGTTTATTGATAATTGCTCCACAGTAGCTGTCTTGACCGGTACCTTGGCTATTTCTTTGGCCATCGGTGTCTTAGGATTGTTTGGATACTTCTGGACCGGTTTGGCTAATGTGGCATTGTTTGTGGCCTATCGTCCTTTGTTTTACACTTTTGTCAGTGATTTCTGCGCCAAGGTCTTTGGTTTTGAAACCTTTGGAACCGTTTATGGTTCCATTATTTGTATTTCCGGTCTTTTCAACATTTTCCAAAGTTACTTTGACAAGTTAACCCATTCTACGTTTAAGATGAACCCAATTCCTATTAATCTTGTTTTGGTTAGTTTGACTGCAGTTATTGGGGTTACAACTGTAATTTACGTGAAAATCCAAGCTGCATCTTATAACGAGAGAAAGAATAGAGTTCTCCGCTAGACTAAGAACAGTTTGATCCGTTGGTTCACGCAGTGATGGTGCGATTCATCGAAGGGCTAAACTTCAAGTTGTGAACTTGATTCGTTTTTACGTCACAAAAAATTGCCATTGGTACTTAGACTATTCTCTGCAGTTGTTGGGATCTAAAGTAGTAGCCCAGGTTACAGAAATAGCTACGTTTTGACCATAAAAGCTGCAAGGTGAATGAACTTCTAGCGACTCTGGTTTGTTTCTCATAGTTGCAATATTTTAAATTAAGCATAATATATTCCTATCTAAAGATTATTTGGTTAGCTATTGAGCCTCACTTATTTTTAAGGTATCGAACTGAAAATTACCAAATATACGGTAGTGACACTTTCCAATGAAAGCATAACTACATTTTTATTTACGTTTCTCATTATACGTGGAATTCAAACAACCCTCTGGGTTTGATGGACTTGTCTACATAAAAATATATATACATATACTTGGCGAGGATAATGGTTATGCGAGAATATGAGCGGCACTTCTTCTAGTTGATTATATACGTAGACGGGACGTAGTTTTACGAAATTTGGCATTTGATATGAAATCAACTAATGAGTAGTTAGTGAGTCAGAAAGCTACATAAATCAATAAGTCGCAGAAATACCAGCTAGCTCTTACTAAAACTCTTAGTATCAACTAAATGCTCACTAAAATCTACGATTTTGTCAGTAAGCCGTATCTTACCAAACAAATTCTCCATTAAAAACAACAATTTTCAATCTCAAAAAATCAACCGTTGTTTTCATTTGATTTCAGGCACCAAGGGATGAAAATACTATCTATCGCTGCTTGTTCAATATTAGTAGCACAAGCAACTGCTTCAGTTGGAGACCAACTCCCTGGATACATTCACTGTGTTGAGAAATGTACAGCTCTCACTCCATGCTATAACATATTCGAGAAGATCCAAGAAGATAGAGAAAGAGAGCGAAATCTTGTGAGGCGGAAAGACGTGATATATAGTAGAGATGTCAAAATAAAGAATCTTGGTGATATTGGGGTTAAAGGGGAAACAGGAATGTCTAGCGACGCGTCTCAACCGGACTATTCCCAAACAGACTTCACGAACAACTACCGACTTCTGGCATTAACGTCACTCTTTTGGGATTGTACTTCAAACTGTAAGTACATATGTCAACAAATGATCACGAATGAAAGAGAGTATCAACAGCTCCCAATAGTACAGTTCCACGGGAAATGGCCCTTCACCAGAGTGTGTGGTGTTCAAGAGATCTTCTCTGTGATATTTTCTCTCGGTAACTTGATGATAAATTATATCAATTTACTGAAGGTGATTCGTCAGTATCACAAGAATCGTAAGGTTCCAGGAGACACCACCCATGTAATATTTCAACAAAATATCATTTTGATATTGATATCGATAGTCGGTTGGACGTTCAGCACTCTCTTTCATATACGTGATATCCCTGTCACAGAATCCTTGGACTACTTTGGCGCCTTTGCAATCATGTTGGCGAATTTGAATCTTATTGTTGTTAGGTATATGCGATTATTCGAAAGAAGACGGACTTTGGTTGTTTGGCAAGCCTCATTAGTTGCCATTTACATCCTCCACTGTTTGAAGTTAAAGGCAAACTGGAACTATTCGTATAATACCTTTGCAAATTTGGTAGTTGGTGTTTCTGCCATGGTGCTCTGGATTCTACACTCCTTACAAGTAAACTCCAAGTACAAGTGCCACTTCTTCGTCTACAACAACTCACTTCAACTTTTACCGTTTGAGACCAAAATCTTGACGAAGTTGAATTATTTATCGATTTCAAGGTCCAGGCTAATTCCTTTGTTACCAGTAGGATTGAACCTCTGGCTTGTGGTTGGAATGTTGTTTGAAATATGTGATTTTTCTCCTTTCAGGAGATTACTTGATGCCCATGCGTTGTGGCATTTGTTCACAATCTTTCCAAGTGTGATTTGGTTTGATTGGAATATTTGGGATGTGGAAATGATGAAAGTGAGGGTAAGTGATGATTGAGCATCAGCAAAGAGCAAGATCATATTAAAAGTTGGTGAGCTATATATAATTTGGCGAGCGTACCATTTATTAAGATGACTAATTGTCAACTAAGAGTTGTTGGTTTCCCAGAGACGTAATAGAAACTTGATTTATAGACTGTTTCAATCGATGTTTAGCTGATACAAAGAATTTGGGAAGCTGAAACTGCTCGCAAATTAAGTCGGTTCTTATATGTATTTGGGGATGAGGTTCTCAAACGTAAATTGGCTATTGGAAGGAATGAACCAACTTGATGAATTTGATATATCTGCAACAGTATTGCAAAGCATGTCATCAGAGCAATAGGGATACTCATTTGCTTCTTAAATATTAGTCATTTACCGGTGTCTATGATATACCTAATGTTCTAACTAAGAGATATCATATCGCGAAAGAACCGTAATAACTTGAGATCAATACCCTCTCTATTATGTGTATAATATGTGTAAATAATGAATATAACTCTATATTAAGTTGAATTGTATTGTTTAGGGCTGTCAAGCTTGGAAGAATAGAAGGTATAAAATACTATGAACTACCTAGCCCCGGGCCAATTCAATTATCGCTACTCTTTTCCACGGTCATTTTGGCCTAGGAAACCAATTATCAAACCGCTTTCTTACAATCTTGATAATCAACTACGACTACCCACAACTACAGGAACAACTATATTACAACCGTATATTATGATCGAAGTAAAGATGCAAAACCAAAGGTAAAACCGAAGTGTAGCTCAAGAATAGAAATTTGATGGGCCGAGGTATCTCGCCACATTCGAAAGATGAAGGAAATTGGAAGGAACACAGTCAAGTGCATAGAGGCAACCTAGGCTAGAGATGGGGTCTCAATTTTTATGGCTGCAATAACTGAAATCGCTGCGGATTGAGAGTTTCGTTCTATCATTCTAGTTGATATGGAGAATTTCGTTCTATCACACTAGTTGATATGGAGAGTTTCTTCTTCCCTTTAAGAAAGTGGTAGTTAAATGAGGGATAAACGCACAACTTATGTGTGAAAACTCTCTCTGCCGCAATATACGATAACACTCTGAATCGCAGAATGGAACTATCCGTTCCGCAATAGTTAACAGAATATATGAAAAATGGATTTTATGAGTGATGGCAAAAAATAACGATGAAGAATGAATGACGAAGTAGAAATAATAAATCATGTGTCTAGACAACTATTTACTTGTTAAGTTGGTGAATGAAATAATCGATGAAAATTATGAAAATGACGGACTCGGGTTGAACCACAAGTGGTTGTAATAAATGGACGTGGTCTTGATGTAGTGGATCCAGTAGATATATGCGTGAATGATTGATAGTATTATGATGCTTATGATTATACCGTTTGAATAATCGTATGAGCAGTTCCTGTAACTCTATTAAGGTTATCACGATCCACTGGCATTATTGTCGAACTCAAATACTGTTGTATTGTTGGTAGTTGAAACTAAGTTCTCTTCTCTTTCGATCTAAACAAGATTCACAACTCCCTGTTTGATTTCCTTTGTTTTGGTGACAAACTTAAATAAGCAATATAAAGCGACCAATCCAACTACAGAAAGAATCATAGTTGAAGTGCTTGATAGAGGGTTCGAAGGTCCTTGTGGAAGTTCATAATTCAGAAATTTTATAAATGGCAACACATGTTTCAAGTTGCCAGTCTCGTAAAATGCATGCTCCCGAAGAAGGGCAGGGTCTGAAGTAGCTGAAGGCACCATAGCTAAGGAAAAGTACTACATGAATAATTCCTGGTGGAGCTTGGAATCTTTTATGTAATAACTATTTTTCCCGCAGCTACGATGCTAAAATAAGACATACATAATATTTACCCCTGGCAAAATATGTGAGAACTCAGCACCTTGCGAACAATAAAAATAGCTAGCAACCATTTATAGAATCCGTTGCCTGATCCACACTTAAACAAAACATTATGGGGCCCTTTACTCCACACATCGAAGCATCGGGCCTAATTAAAGCGAAAAATCCACATTGAGACAAATTAAAGAGCAAGTTCCACATTGTTGTACCCAGATTATTACTTGACTACTGTGTTTGCTCCCACAAAAATGTTTATTTGTCTTCCTAATCGGGACAGATTGGGGATTTCGAGCCACCCGTGGTATGCTGAGTGGTAATCAAAGTAGTGCCTTTGGATATAAACTAGTACAGCTACATTTAGGTTTGCATTAGGAATCGCATGGTTCAAGAAGTAAGAGTTTTCAAGCTGTATTCATGGAGATACGACTATCTTTTGATTGGTCGAGATATCACGTGATCTAAGTTCTGCGCTTCATGATGAGTTCGACAACGATTCTAGAATGTAAAGTATCACCCAATCTTGCAAAATCTCTAAGTGTCCCCTATTTTTAATTTCGTTAGCGCAAATGTTTGCTTAATGAGAAATCTTACATATTAAGCGAAGATGAGTCGACTTGAATTATGTACATTCAAAAGCCTGTATATAAGCAATTGGAGATAAAGCCATACAATAGAATAATAGAAGCCACAAGTGTCCCTGGACTCGTATCTCAAAGATTAAAATGGACAACATTTACCGGGTTGATATAGGGATGTTGCATAATGAGCTATGCAAGTAATCATTGACTTCTCAGCGAGTGTTAAACTGATTATATTTCTTATGGAGATAATACCTTAAGCATGTGGGGGACAAAAAATTTGCTGTTAGAAAATATATTTGTTAAAAATCTATTAATTATAGATTCTTGGAAATTGCTTGAACTACGGCAATTTACGCCTTTAAAGTTTCCAAGAAGTCTCGTACAACTAACCTTTTATTTGCTTATCAAATTGGTTCATATATGTGCTTCATTAGGACGTCATCGAGGTATTGTGGGCTTTTGAATAATAAATTAGGAGCCTCGGGCCTATTGATAAACCATTTGGAAATAGCTCCAAGATTGTGAGCCATCAGAACTGAAAAATATCGGCAAACTATTAGATGATCAGTGATGGATACATGTTAATTGTACTAAATATATTGATGTGAAGGAGATTCGGTTGGTAACGTCAGGTCATGGACGAATATTTTCTATGCTACCCCTTAAAAAATATTCGGCTGCGAAAATGCGCGTCCAATGGAGATAGAGAACTAGATCTATGTTGATGAGAGATACATACATTAATCGATTTCAAATAGTGCTAATAATTGATATCCCATGAATAGACCTTGAAATAAGCGTATACAGATGTATTGTCATGATTGGAGATTAAGTCAAACTGATAGGATACACATTCATCAGAACCCAAAATAATATATAATTCACCTGCTATTACAAATATCGTACAGTCTATATTGCACTACCTTATAGTAGGCAATAATAAACAAGAATTCTATCAGTCATAAACCTATCTGGTCTTTCTAAACTTATTAAACAATCCTTTTTTTGGCTTCTCAGTTATTGTTTCGTTGACACTTAGTTGAATTGATGAATCGTTCAGAGTATGTGAGTGTTGAGTGTTACTTGACATGATAGAATGATTTATACTTTCTGAACCAACACTTTGCATACGCGTCTTTGAATAATCAACGGATTCTGAAAGAGGATCCAAAGATCTCGAACCACTCGAATCTAATGTTGGATGTAAGCTTGCGGTTCCAGCCCCACTACTGACAGAATTAGAACGCATACCTATCGAAAAATTATCAAAACTTTTCAAATCTCCTACTATATCTATTTCAGCTTCGGGATTTTCGTCAGGGAATCCTTGAGAGATCTTTTCATTTGTAGCAATCTCAAATATTACAAATTTAAGAAAACATTTCCACAATTGCCCCAAATGAGAACCACGAGCAAATTGAATATTTTCAATAATTGTATTCAATAACACGTTCATTAATTCTTTATGGGGTCCGCTAGCTCGCAAATTAGTATGTCCCGCATACAGTAATTGTTTGCAATACATTTCCTGGTGTGATTGGTTCATTCTCTTCAAGTCTTCATATTGAAGAGCTGTAAAGTAGAAGAAGAAGTGGGTTTGTATAGTTTCGAGATCTGATCCACTAAGTCCAGTATGGTCCCCTTGGAGGATGGATACGTTGGAAATATTGTAATTCACAAAAGTATTGAAAAACTCCATGTTTTGATTAATTGGTGGGAGCATATCGTAGAATGGAAGTGAAGAGTTCAAAGAAAGAAATTTTATATCCTGATAGATGTTGTTCCAGAATTGAGGTGAAGATAATTGAGACCTAACAGGTTCACTAAAGCCACGCGGCTTTCTAAATCCTATTAAACTAGATCTATCTTTTTGTTTTCCCTCTGGTATATCACCATAACTATCCTTCAATAATTTTGCATTCTCAATTGTCCACAATAACTCCCCATCAAATTGGTACGTATTCATATCTTCATTCAATGCATGATATTTGTTTTCGGACGACAATGCTTTGTAAGCACTCTCATATTCATAGATATTAATTGTAAGCTGGCTCACTTGCTTGTAAACATATTTTTGTTGGCTCTCATCAAAATACTTTTTCCGTCCATTATTTACGAGTGCTTGATGTCTCTCTTGATGTTCACTGGAAACAGAACTTCTGGTAGAAGGTGCGACAGATGTTGAAGAGGATGTTGTGGGATCCACTCTTCTTCTACGTTCCCGACGGATACGTTTCGTTTGGCAATTGGTTTGTATAAGGATAAAAGACATCTTTGAGAAGTCACAAATGTTATTGTATATGATATTTTAATGCGACTAATGCTTGAATTGATATATTATAAATGTTAGTTATAAATCTGACTGTAGTTGTATTAGTTAAAAGTATGGTAACTATTAGCAGATTCCTGATCTCTAATATTTCCAAAAGATTCCTGATCTTGATTATTCCCCAACAGATTCCTGATCTTAAATACAATATCGCTATGAATGTTTAGCTTTCCTTTGAGTTGACTCGATTTTGAGAATTGTGTTTAAAATATCACCAGAAAGGCTCTTATATATATTTTCTGAAAAACATTTCAACAATGCGATTAATGATAGAACCTCCGCTGTCGTCTAATTTCTCGCTATTGTTAATTATATGCTACAATAGGAGTTACAAATTGTGCATAAGTACAAAAGACGCCTGCTTTCACCTCTCCCTTAGTATTTATGAACTGATAGTGTTGCTTGCGATTGCCACGGGCAGGAATTATTGCCAACATTTTCTTCTATGAAGAAGCAGTTGTGTCTAGGGAACGCTTTTACGTAGCTCAATATTTTTTATGTTCCGTCGGCGAGGTGATGCACTGCAGGTATTCAAGTTTCTTGTACAAATCCGACTTCTGTTTTTCCATATTAGTGAGCGGCGTAGTTCCAGACTAGAGTTGGTGCTAGCAAGGAAATCTACCTGAACTGAGATATAAAAGAGTTTAGAAGAATTTTGTATAGGGTAATTTGTTCAGCCCCTGTCCAGGTCTTCTAAGCACTAGAAGAATATGGATACACTAGATAATTAATATAATTGGAGCATTCTCTGTTTTTACAAATTACATTTACAATTATCCGTTTCTGATTTACTCTTGGAAAAATTGTTTAATTTTCCGACGAAGATCGGTAACTAATATTATTTTTTGTTTTGTGAGATCGATAATTTGATCTGAGGAGGCTCCTATTATTTTGGTCCTTATCTTGCTTGGTATACGGCTTTATAGACGAGGAGTTCAATTGTGATATTGGACGATCTTGATAAGCTTCAAGGTATACCTGCATGTCGTTAATACTATTTACCAACTGGCGATATACGAGATCTAAGGGTCTGTTGAATATAAGTACTTCAATTTCTAGAATGCTGCTAAACTTGAAATCACCATTCTTGCAGCTTATCACATTAAACATTATTGTCATCGCCAATTTTTACAATAAAACGTGCTAAATAAGCGATAGCCGAGGCTTTGTTAGTACTTATTGTTCCCTTTTTGTGCACGCATATGTCGCAATTACATGCTGTTCTTGATTTATCTCAATTGAATTGTACCGACCAAACAATTATTTTTTCTTATTAATAAGGTCCACAAGTAATATTCCCAATTTGGCTGGTGCTACCATTCGGATTTAGAATTCAGACCTATGCTGACTCACGGCATACACTAAACTCTGAGACTATTGAGATCTGGATTTATAATTTGAAGCGCAAACCTGTACAGATCTTGAAGCTGTCTGTATGAGTTTAGTCTGACAAACCTGTGAATTAGTATTCCGGCACGTGGCTTCATTACCATGGGTTTCGGCATATAACTCCAATTGGAGATTGTCGATAGTTAATGGTTCATTGACTTGTATAAAGGCGTTCCATGGTAAAGGAGATGAAGGGGATGAAGGAAAATACTTGATGGAGGTGGATTTATAATTGCCGTACGTAAACTTCCAGAAATTCTCCCCCATTTAAATTGTAGTATACTTCAATTGAACGAGCTCGGCTATATTATTTTTTGTACAAATTTCATGGACTTAACACTGCATGAAAAACTTACACAAATCAGATTTATCACTAGGTTATGAACATGTTACATGAAAGCCACACTAAAAAAAGGTACTTGTGTAAACAAGTTCAAAAAAGGAACTCCGATACCGGGAGTCGAACCCGGGTCTGCTCGGTGAAAGCGAACCGTGCTAGCCGTTACACTATATCGGAGATTACTGGAAGTTGTTTACTGCCTAGTATATAGTATCAGTCACGAAAATTCATTTGAATTTACTAAGCCAGTAATCCTCACCTGGAATCAATTATTCATTGCAAAAATTGATTTTCAAACATCATATAAATCCAATTCTTAAAGGGTTATGTATCGCACACTTAATAACATTTACAAGACCAGAATGATATTTTATAGCGAGCTCGACGAGAGTTGCAAACTCCAAATTTCAAAAAGTTCCTAATTCACATCATCCTGGAATGGTACTGCCCTTTCAGTCTGTCTCTTAAGGGTTGACGTTTTCTCCTTAAACTCTAGGACTCCTCAGCAAATTCCTGCACTTCGAGTCAAATCACAAATAGAAGATATTCATCAACAATTGTACTTTTCTATTATTTTCAAGACTCCTATTCGTGACATTCGCCTAAGATTTATTGTTAATACTTTAAACCAGGTTCACCTTTGGCCTAAGTTGGCAATAGTGCACCCTTGTGGACCCATTGATCACTTTAAATGCATAATATGGTGCCTGGAAATTTACTTAGTCTGGAGTTGAATGGGATGTTTCCAAGGCACTCTGCCGAACGCTTAGAGTGAACTCTTCTAATGAAGTTCTCTTCCTAGAAGTGGCTGGCAGTGAGTTATATATTGACCAAGTATGAAACATGCGGGCTACTCTTGGAACCCCTAGCCACCAATATGTAATTTGAACAAACTCCATTTCTTCAGAGATAGGTGGGGGTAGTTGAGCTGATACAAATTCCCGTGTTTCAACAAACATTCTCAATCAGGATTCATGAAGATTTGAGAAGATAAAGAGTTCTTGAACTTAGGAGTAACTTATCTTTTTTCGTATCCTAACAATTCATTAGCTCTCTATCCTCCTCTATAATGGGACGTTAATTTCTGCGATTTTGCACCCACTTGTTCTAAAACTTTGGTACTACTAAAATTATTGGACAGTTCGGTTTAGGAAGTCAACTAATTACGATTATGGAGTGAAATCACTTCGAACTAGGCGCTATCGACAATATTGGCTGGCTTGGAGTCTACTCTAATAGTTGTTACTAGTATGTCGCGTGATCAATAAAGTCGTGCCCTTTCCTTTTTTCATCTGAAAAAGTTTTTCGAATAAAGTTATCTATAAGCATTCAGCACTACAAGACGACATTGACAGGCATGCTTAGAACATTTATACGTAACGCATCGGGAAAGGCCAGCCATGTTGGAGGTGCGGTCTCATATGAACCAGTTCCTATCAATACATTCAACCAAGCCAGATCAGCATTTAACATCAAACCAAAAAAAACACAGGGCCTTGTATATAATCCACCAGCATCGATTTCCAAACCTTCAATCAAAACTGCAAATGCATTCCTACCAGAACAAGATCCTAGAAAGAGTTTAGTTGTTGGCAAACAATACACAAAAGAAGAATTGGAAAACTATCCAATCATAAATAGGTACGAAGCTGCCGGCAACAGATCATATGAAATAACACCAGACGTAGTGGAAAAATTGATCAGCTTAAGGAAGCAAGACCCAACCCAGTGGACCATAAGCAAACTTAGTAAAGAATTCGACATTCCTCAAAATAAGGTGAATGTTTTGACAGGTACTTTAGAGAAGCAAATGGATGAAGAAGTGTTGACCGCAAGACAATTGTCTAAGAAATTGAACAAGAAGAAGAGAAGCTTGTTGTGGTTAAGAGGAGAGTTTTAATGCATTGTAAATAGGTAATAAACGTGTAATTATGATATTCGATGTTCGAGCAACTGTCAACCATCTAAAGCTGAATGAGCTGCTTTCTTTTTCGAATCTATATTTGGTCCATCCCAAGTATCAACGAATGAATTCATTTTGAGTACACTAGTCAAAACCAATGAATCAACTGCTTGGATATAAGAATACGGAAATGACTTTTGTAGATTGTCTAGTAGTAAGACTCATTTTGCAGGAGATATCAGGTAATTCTCTCAACAAGAGTCTGCAAACTTTTCCATTTTTTGATATACAGTGTCTCAATCGGCTGAATGCAGACATAATATTTTATATTTCGAAATACCTATACGGCTATTCAACTGAACCTTCTTGTTCATTAGTACTTCAACTTAGTGGTTGTTTTGGATATTTCGCACGACCGAATTTTTTTCAGCACTACAAATGATAATTTCAACCTGCACTCTAAACAGTACTACAAGACAACAAAATGGCTGATAATGTAAGTAAAACAAACCTTTTGATGAATACTAGTTAAATATGATGTGTCTTGATGTGCAATCGGTCGTCTATATTGTATCTATTTCTAATGACTGTTTTTGCACGCATATTCGAAGTTCTGAATCGCAAAACGAAGATTGGAAGACGTACCAAGAAACGCAGTTCAGAGGAATATATCTACCTAATTTAAGACAGATTTCTTGAGATACTTAAAATAACAACACCTTGACGATTCCTTGGCTAAAGTGGGCTAGCGGAAGAATTGGAGAATTGGAGATGGACCTGATTAGCTTAATAGGTAGCCAAACGTCGAGAAGATCGAAGAACAGGATAGCCACGTTCTTGATAATATCTTTAAAGTATCAACCTATTTTTGACTCTAGTCCTCGCTAGTCACTCCCTGGTGCCTGTCTGGAGTACATCACAAATCAGTATCTCATCATATTCATGACAAAGCTTCATACTAACATCCCAGCAAAAACAACATAACAGAAGAAGACAAAATAATCACAGCAACAACAATGGACCTAAAAGAGAGGCCATTTTGGATTTAAACCAATACAAAGATAAAGAAATCAGAGTGAAGTTCATTGGTGGAAGACAAATCATAGGTGCTTTGAAAGGTTTTGACCAATTGATGAACCTAGTGTTAGAGAATGTGAAGGAGAATATTAGAGGTATGTATTATAATGGCCAATTAGAGGTATTAGGCTATTAATTGGTTTGTCATATATTAATGTGACATGGCGTTCGTAACTAATCCTCGTTCCATATACTTAATTATCGAAGTAAATGATATGGAAAACTCAGAATACTAACAATTTAGACCCAGAAGATGACAACAACTTAACTGATAAAACGAGAGACTTGGGATTGGTTGTTGTGAGATGTACCTCATTGTTAACCATTTCTCCTCTTGATGGAAGTGAAATTATCGATAATCCATTTATCCAACACGAACAATAGGTCTAGTTGCTGTGTCTATAATGCTAGACATCTAGCAGTGTACTATAGTAATCACCCATATAGTAATGTATACTTAAGAGAAATAAAGAACCAAATGATAGCGAATTCCGAGCATACTTGATTGTCGCTAGCTGGACACCCAATGAGAGGTTTAGTGAGTTCTTGAACATAGTCAAAATCGCGCTCAGCAAGACTCGTTAGATGGATCTCTTG
>Ga0065707_10082308_pt1 | contig 17033 bp, 13 predicted proteins | sample SwiRhicommuniRL3_FD_59094 | JGI IMG/M metagenome (GOLD analysis project Ga0065707, IMG submission 59094) | Switchgrass rhizosphere bacterial communities from Rose Lake, Michigan, USA - RL3 v2 (version 2) | ecosystem: Host-associated > Plants > Roots > Rhizosphere > Soil | place: East Lansing...
CAGCGCATGTCGTCGCCCGCCCCGGCGCCGGATGACCGGCGAGCGAATGTCGTAGGAGGGTTTGCATGGGCGCTGCTGTCAAGATCCGGGACTTCGACGATCCGTCGTTCAATCCTTTCATCGTGTCGGAAGTCACGGCCGGGCAGGGCGCCATCACGGACATTTATGGCGAGCTGCGTCGCCTGCGACAGATCAAGTCGGTGTGGGAGATGGATCCGCGGCTGCATTTCGGGACCGTGACGGACGGCACGCTGGCGGGCGTGAAGAAATGGGTAATCCTGAGCTATGCCGACGTCAATCGCATGCTGACCGATACCACGCTGATCTCCAACAAGGTCTATCTGAAGAACCTGGGCCAGATGTTCGGCCGCAGCATCACCACCATGGACCTGCCGGAGCATCGTCTCTATCGTGCCCTGTTCCAGCAGGCATTCCTGCCGAACGTAATCGCGCAGTATCGCGACGAACTCGTGCCGGGCATCATCAATCAGCTTGTTGACAAGTTCGCGGGCCGCGGCCGCGCCGAGCTGGTCCAGGAGCTGGCGCTGCACTTTCCGTTTCATTTCGTTACGCATCTGCTTGGGTTGCCGCGCGAAGACTGGCACGTGTTCCATAAGCTGGCCTTCGCGCAGACCACGGTCCGCTACGATTACGATCACGCCATCGAAGCGGGCGACAAGCTGACGGACTACATCAAGGCCGTGGTCGCCGAGCGCCTCGCCAATCCTCCGGGCGGCAACGATTTCATGTATCTCATCTCGACGGCGCAGGTGGATGGACAGCGCTTGCCGGAGGATGTACTGGTGGCTTTCTTCCGGCAGTTGATGAACGCCGCCGGCGACACCAGTTATCACGGCTTCAGCAGCATGCTCTCCGGGCTGCTGCGGCATCCCGATCAGCTGGACGCGGTGCGCAAGGATCGAGCGTTGATCCCCGCGGCGATCGACGAAGGGCTGCGCTGGGAAACGCCGATCGTCTACGTCGAACGTACGCCGACGCAGCCGTTGGAAATCGAGGGCGCCACCATCCAGCCCGGCGATCACATGTCCGTCTCCATCGGCTCCGCCAATCGCGACGAGACCGTGTGGGAGGATCCGGACCGCTACAACATCTTCCGCAAGAAGCAGCGCTACAACAGCTTCGGCGCCGGTCCGCATATCTGCATCGGCCAGCATCTGGCGCGCCTGGAAATGGGCGTGGCGCTGCAGATCCTGCTCGATCGCCTGCCCAATCTGCGGCTGGACCCGGACCAGCCCGAACCCGTGGTTCGTGGCGTCACCATGCGCAAGCCCAAGGCAGTTCACGTATTGTTCGACTGAGCACAGCGTGGGCGAGGGCTGCGAGAAGCGGCTGTGATAGAAGCGGGAGCGCGAGGTCCGCGCAACGTGCCAGACAACGACCATTGAGCAGTCAACTGTGGACTATCTGATCATCGGAGCGGGGTCGGCCGGCTGCGTGCTGGCCTATCGACTCTCGGAGAACCCGGCCAATCGCGTGACGCTGATCGAGGCGGGTTCGCACGATCGCAGTCCCTTCATCGACATGCCCAAGGGCTTCGCCAAGCTGGTGCTGGACCCAAAGCATTCCTGGTACTACCCCGTGGAAACCGGCTTGCCCACGCCGAAGCCGGAAGTCTGGGTACGGGGCAAGGTGCTGGGCGGCTCCAGCTCAGTGAACGGTCAGCTGTATGTACGCGGTCTGCCAAGTGACTATGACGGCTGGGAAGCGGCTGGCGCACGCGGCTGGGGCTGGAAGCAGATGCTGCCTGCTTACCTTGCGATGGAGAACCATGCATCCGGCGCCGCGCCGTATCGCGGAGTCGGCGGTCCGTTGGATATATCGATTCCCGGCGATGGCGGACAGCCGGCCGTGCGCGCCTTTCTCGAAGCTGCGGGTCAGATGGGTATTCCCATCAAGGACGATCTGAATGCACCAGGCGACGTCGGCGCAGGATGCTTTACGCAGACTGTCTACAAGGGCCGTCGCGTCAGCGCGGCGAAAGCTTTTCTACGTCCGGCGATGGCGCGTGCGAATTTCCAGCTGTTGACCGATCTGCGAGTCGAGCGCATCGATTTCGATGGACGCCGGGCAATTGGAGTCACCGCGGTCAACGCGGCGGGTGAGCGGCAGACGTTGCGTGCCGGCGAGATCATTCTGTCGGCCGGCGGCATCAACAGCCCCGCATTGCTGCAGTTGTCAGGCATCGGGCCAGCCGATGTACTCAAAGCCGCGGGCGTGCCGCTTCTGCATCACAATCCTGGCGTCGGCGCGAATCTGCGTGAGCATCTCTACATCCGGTTCCAGTACCGGTTGAAGGATCGCTCCTATAGCTCGAATGCGGAGTTTTCCGGCTGGCGACTGTCGCGGAATGTCGTTCGCTACTATTTGATGCACGACGGGCCGCTGGCGAGCGGCGCATTCGAGGCTGGCATCATGATGAAAAGCCGGGAGGATCTCGAGCGCCCGGATATCCAGATCAACATGACGCCGGTCTCGCTGCAGTTGGGCGCCGCCAGTTTCGCGATGGAGCAGGAACCGGGCATGCATGTCATCGCGTATCCGATGCGACCCGAGAGCCGCGGATCGCTGGAAATCACTTCCGCGGATCCAGCGAAGCCGCCACATATTCGCACGCGCTACTTGAGCGATCCGCGCGATCGGGAAACATCGGTGGCGATGGTCCGATCGCTGCGTCGATTGTTCGATCAACCGGCTTTGCGGAACATCGTCGTGGGCGAGACCTCGCCCGGCGAAGCGTTGCGGGAACCCGAAGATGTGATCCCGATGCTCATGCGAGGCGGCGGACGCGGCGCTGGGGTCGGACCGGGGCAGCATGCTTCGTCGACCTGCGCCATGGGCGCCGGACCTGATGCTGTGGTGGATCCGGAGTTGCGCGTGGTCGGGGTCGATGGCCTGCGAGTGATGGATCTATCGGTGATTCCCTGCATGGTATCGGGTAACGCCAATGCTCCAGTCATGGCGATGGCGTGGCGCGGCGCGGATATTATTCAGGGGCGCGGCTGACACCGGCTTCAGTCGCGTTCTGAGAAGCTGCTCGAGTTCCTCACCGCTCACCGGCTGCGCTGCGGCCTTGAGCATGCCGCGCAATTCGCCGGAGACGAAGCAATCGCCGTCGAATTCCACTGCCGGTGCGCTGCCATTGAGACTGAGCACGGTGCGGAAGCGTAATTGTCGATCGGGTAATTGTATTATATCTATTACCGCAGGCACTATACACCCATCGAGAACGTGCATCCGTCGAGGGGGAGCCATGCGGGCAGCAGTCTTCAAGGGAGCGGGCAAGCCGCTGCAGATCGAGAGCGTGCCCGATCCCACGCCGCTGGAGGGTGAAATGATCATCGAAGTCGGCCGCTGCGGCATCTGCGGAACCGATTTGCACATGACGGATGGTCACGGAGCCATGCAAGTCCCGGCGGGCCATATTCTCGGCCACGAATATGCCGGCCAGATCGTGGCGCTCGGCACCGGCGTCGTGGATTTTCGCGTCGGCGATCGCATTACCGCCATGCCGACCGCCGGATGCGGCCATTGCCCCGCATGCCTCAAGGGCGAGCCCAAGTGGTGTCCGGAGCGGCGCTCGCTGCAAGGGGGCTATGGTCAGTATCTGCGGACGAAAGCGACCTCCGCCCGCAAGCTCGGCGCCAATCTTTCGCTGGATGACGGAGCATTGGTCGAGCCGCTGGCGGTTGGACTTCACGGCGTGGAACGTGCGCGATTGAAGGTCGGCGACCGAGTACTCGTCATCGGCGCAGGTCCGGTCGGACTCGCCGTCGTCCATTGGGCCAGACGCATGGGCGCTGGCCGCATCGCTGTCACTGCTTCGTCCGCGCGCCGCGCCGACATGGCAATGTCCATGGGAGCAACCTGCTTCGTGGCATCGTCGGCGACAACAGCACAGGAGGTAACAGAAGCGCTCGGCGGGGCGCCCGATGTGGTGTTCGAATGCGTCGGCGTTCCCGGCATGATCGAAGCGAGCTGCCAGTACGTGAAGCCCACCGGAACGGTCTGTGTCCTCGGCTTCTGCACGGATCGCGATCACTGGCTGCCCGTCACGCCGCTGTTCAAGGAAGTCGACGTGATATTCGCGGTGCTGTATGCGCTGCGTGATTTTCAAGTCGCCATCGATACTCTCGACGCCGGCTCGGTGGAGCCGCGCCGGATGATCACGGATCGCATCAGCCTCGACGAGACGCCGGCGATGTTCGAAGCGCTGCGGCAGCGGACGCATCAATGCAAGGTGTTGATCGATCCCTGGAGGGCCTAATCCGGCAGCATGGCGAGATTCTGCGGGATGCGCGGCAGCGAGGTCCTGGGCGGATCGATGTAGAACAGGTACTCGGTGTAATGACCGAGTTCCTCGCGCGTATCCAGATATAGGAACCGTGTGTTGTTCTGTTCGCCGGACATGACGACTCGATAGCCCTGGTCGCGGGCGTCCACGAGCATGTCGGTCCATTGCCGCTCGTTCCACAGCCGGAATGCCAGGTGATGGAATCGCAACGCGCCGGCCGACGACGGCACATGCGAACGGTACACGGCATCTGCGCCGCCCGCGGGGCGAATCAGCTCGATCATGGTTGCGCCCACGAAGGCGAGGCCCAGCTCGACCTGCATGGGCTCCGCATCGCCCGGCGTCAATGTCACGGCTCCCGGCGTGCGCAGGAATTGCGATATGCCGAAACGGCGCGACAGGGAGTCGATTGCGGCTGACATGTCGGCGACGATGTAGGCTGTCTGGAAGACGGGTCCGTAGAGCACTGCGTTCACGTTGCATACCTCGCTATTGCACAATCAACCGGCCGGATTGATATTAATGAATGAATTGATATTAAAGAATTCGTATCATAAGCTAAAGTCAGGTAGGGGAGTGCTGGAGCAGCCATGCGCAGCGGCCGGATCATCGACGACGCTCTGAATCTGTCGGGGCAGCGGCATTACGCTAACGATTCCTTTCGCGAGGGCCTCGACGTTCTGGTGCAGGCTCTTGACGATTGCAAGCTGGCGTCGACGGCGGGGCGCCTGTCGCTGCAGCGGCAGATGACGGGCTATCTGGCGAATCGCTTCGCCATCGAGCGCTATCTCCAGGAGCACCCGGCTTTGCAGCGGGAGCCGGTCGAGTCGCCGACGTTTGTGCTCGGCATGCCTCGAACCGGCACGACATTGATGGTGAATCTGTTGAGTCAAGACCCGGCAGTGCGCACGCTGCGCAAATGGGAGGCGAACTTTCCCGTGCCGCCGGCGAAGGCGGGCGAGCTCGCGACCGATCCTCGCTGTATTGCCGCCAATGAGGAGCGTCGCGCCGAACTGGCCGCCGGCAAGCTCAAGGCCAATATCCATTTCGAGTGGTACGACGAGCCGACCGAGTGCGTGTACCTGATGGCGCAGGATTTCAAGTCCACGTCCTGGGATGCCTTGCTGCCGCTACCTGCGTATTCCGAGTTTCTGTTGAGTTGCGATGCGCGCCCGATGTACCAGTGGCATCGCCGCGTGTTGCAGCATTTGCAGGAGAACAATCGCGGCCGCTGGACATTGAAGGCGCCGGGTCATGCCCTGTTCGCCCGAGCGCTGCTCGATGTCTATCCCGATGCGCGACTCATATGGATGCATCGCGATCCGCGGGAAGCGGTGGCCTCGCTGGCGAGTCTGATTGCCGGCGTTCATAGGCGTTTCGCGCCGGAGCCGGACCACGAATGGATTCGCAACTTCTATCCGCGCCAGCTCGCCGAGCATGTGAATCGGATGCTCAAAGTCGAGCGCGATCATCCGCACCGGGTATTTCACGTCATGTTCGACCATGTCGACACCGATGCCGTCGGCACGATGGAGAAGCTGTACGCGGACATGGGCATCCAGCTCACGCCGTGCATGCGTGCATTGCTGGTCGATTGGTCGGCAACGCATCCGCGCCATCAACACGGACGCCATGACTACGACCTCGATCGGTTCGGCATTTCGCCCGCGCGGATCGAGACGCTGTTCGCCGATTACACGGATCGATTGCGGCAGCTGCGGCTGCACTGAAAGTCGAGTCGCGAACCCTTTGAGTCCAGCATCCCAACCAGTCCGGCATTCGAGAGCAGCGTCATGACCGATCAGAATACGTGGGAACAGTACATCGATGCGCTTCGCCCCATCGCCGCACGGTTGCGAGGGCGGGCTTGGGGAATCGAAGAGCATGCCGAGCAAGAGGAAATCAATCGCGCTCTGTTCGCTGCGGTCACGCAGGCGTTTCTCAACTACGCATATGCCAACGTCGAGTATCCGGATTGGATGCCGGCCTACGATTACGCCATCAATCTCATGGCGCCGGTGCCGGACTATCGCTACAAAGTCTGCCTGATCGAAGGGCAGGGCACGTATCGCGTGAGCGGTTTCCGCGGCACGTCGCGTTTCGTCGATCTGACCGTGTTCACTTCGTTGTTCAGTTTGGGCAAGACAGGCCCGGTGTCGACGCGCATCAGCCTGGATAGTCTCGAGCTGGGAGAGCAAGGTCGCTACGAATTCATACTCTCGCCGCAGCGTCCCGTGGGTTATCGCGGTCAGTGGTTCGAACTCGATCCTCGCGCCATCAGATTGCAGGTTCGCCACGCGTCCTACGATTGGTTCAATGAGATCGACGCACGCATGGCCATCGAAAGGCTCGATCGTCCGGCGCCGAAGCCGCGCGAACGGCCCGAACAGCTCGCGGCGAAGTTCGCTAAGGTCGCGACGTGGGTCGAGAACACAGTGAGCTTTGGCATTGATCACGTTCGCAAGCAAGCGCAGAAGGGACTCATCAACAAGCTGGAGCCCATCGATTGGGGCGCGATTGGCGGATTCGATCCGAAGATCCAGGCGTATGTCGAAGGGCTGTTCGATTTGGCCGAGGACGAGGCGCTCGTGCTGGAAACAGAGCTGCCGCAGACGGCGCGTTACTGGTCATTCCTGTTGTCGGATCCGCTGTTCGCGACCATCGATTGGATGAATCGGCAATCCAGCCTCAACGGTCACCAGGCGCGGATCGACAACGACGGCCGAGTCCGAATGGTGGTCGCGCGACGCGATCCAGGCGTACCGAACTGGCTGGATACCGGCGACTATCCGCGAGGCGTGATTCAGGTGCGTTGGAACGAATGCAGCAGTCAGCCGACTCCCAGCATTCGCAAGCTCAAGCTGGCGGAAGTGCGCTCCGCTTTACCGGAAGATACACCCACTGTCACAGCCGCACAGCGAGACGACCAACTGCGTCGTCGCCGCGAAGGCGCGCAAATGCGCAGCCGTTGGTAAGTCATCTCATCGAACCACTACACTCGCTGGAGACGATCATGCAGCAAGCGGCCGTTCCGAATGCCATAGCCTCTCGCCCTTCGCACGTCGCGCTCGATCTGGTCTGCGACTTCGATATCTACGATCCTCCTGGCGGCAGACAGGATGTTCATGCCGCATGGGCGCAGTTGCAGAAAGGTCCGCCGATCGTCTGGACGCCTCGCAACGGCGGTCATTGGATCGCGACCCGGGCCCAGGACATCGTGGACATGCAGATGAACTGGGAGACGTTCTCCCACGAGTCGATCAACATTCCGCGCAATCCCACTCCATCGTTGCCCCTGGAGTGCGATCCGCCGATGCACACTGCGTTGCGCTCGATCATTTCGCCGCTGTTTTCTCCCGACACGCTGCGGTTCGCGGAAGCCGAGGCTCGCAATCTGGCTATCTCGCTCACCGAAGGCATGCGGTCGCGCGGCGGATGCAATTTCAAGAACGAGTTCGCGTTGCTGGTGCCGATCACCGTATTTCTCAAACTGGTCGATCTGCCGCTGGAGGGGCGTACGCATCTCCTCGAACTGGTCGAGCGGCGCACGCGTTCGCCCTCCGCGGAGGAGCGGAACGCGGCCAAGCGGGGATTGATCGCTTTCATGCAAGCGGCGATTGCCGAACGCCGCGCCAACCCCGGTCGCGACTTCATCAGCCGTATTCTGCACGCTCGAGTGAACGAGCGGCCGTTGACGCCGTTCGAAATCGAGAACGTGCTCGCGACCGTCCTGTCCGGCGGCCTGGACACGGTGGCGACGATGATGAGTTTCGCGTTCGCCGCCCTCGCCCGTAACCCCGATCTGGCGAAGCGTCTGGTTGCGGACAAATCGGCGATCCCACGCGCAGTCGATGAAATGATTCGCCGTCACGGACTGGCCAACACTTCGCGCTTGATCAGCAGGGATGTCGAGATCAAAGGCGCGTCTCTGCGCAAGGGTGAATCGATCGTGCTGCCCACTGCGCTGGTCGGACTCGATGAAGCGCTGTTCCGCGCACCTTTCGAAATCGATATCGATCGTTCGAACGCCACTCGTCACGCGAGCTTCGGCAACGGTATCCACCGCTGTCCGGGCGCCAATCTCGGCCGCATGGAAATCCGGGTGGTGATGGAGGAATGGCTGGCCCGCATTCCAGTGTTCCGCATCGACGAGGACAAGCCGTTCGTCACCGCCTCGGGAGTGGTGAGCACGCTGCAGGAATTGCATCTGCAATGGGATGTCTGAGGTCGCGCGGTCCACCAAGAGCTGGGCGAGATGTATCAGAATTCGAAATTCTGCGTCCCGCCGCTCGGCCGAATCAGGATCTGACTGGTATCGACCCGCTGAGTCTCCGGCAACTTGGCGCCGCCGGAGCGTTTGCGCTGCCGCTTGCGTTGCTCGGCCAGCGCGTTTTCCTGGATCAAGGTGATGAGAGCATCTGAACGGCGGCCGGCCATCATGGTCGCCAGTTCCTCGTCGCCCCCGATGATGGCGCGCATCAGGCCGAAACGTAGGTTCACGTGGAGCTCGGTATGCGCTGCCGCCACGATATGTCTGCCGAGAAAGTTGGCGGACATGTCGAGCAATGCCACGGTATAGAGCTCGAGGATGCCATTGCCGCTGGCGCGCGCGTAGAGCTGCTGGAACTCCTTTTCCGAGAGGAGAAAAGTGCGCGCGTCACTGAGGTCGGCGGATTCCCAGGCAGCGATGTACTCTTCGAAGCGTTGGCGGATCGCGGCATCGCGTTTTCTAGCTGCGAGCCGAGCGATCTCGCAGAACAGCGGCTTTGCGGCGGCCACTGCATCCGCCACTGTGACGCGTCGCGAGCTCAGGAATACAGCGATGGTGTGAGCGACCATGGACGCGGACGGGCGACGGGCGAAGAAACCGCCGCCCACGCCGCGTTTGGTGGTCAGCAATTGTTCCTGTTCCATCATTCGCGCGGCCTGGCGAAAGCTTGGATAACTGATATCGAACCTGGCGAGCAGTTCCTCGAGCGAGCCCAGACATTCGCCGTCCTCGCGCCGGAAAATCTCTTCCCGCAGCTGATCGGCGACCCGTTTCACCACGGACTTATCTTCTACCTGTCGTTGCTTGGCATTCATGCGGCAATGGTCTCCAGTTCCTGCGTCCAGCCTCCGAACCCTGCTGGGTCATGGGAATCAGCACATCCGAGGATGGGGCCAATGCCTGCTGGAGGCTGGTACCGCATCATGCCGCGAATCGGTGCAATCAGCCAAAATTGATTGTCGCTCGACGCCGAGGCGGTCAATTGCCGTCCATCGCCCGGCAGGGGCTCAGACCCAGGGATTGGGCGGCGCGGCGATGCCGGCCATGTCACGTGGCTTGTTGATCGCATGGCCCTTCATCGTGGCACCGTTGTCGACCGGCAATTCAACGCCGTTGATGAAGCTCGCTTCGTTCGACAACAGGAACGCGGCCGCATCGGCGACTTCGACAGGACGCCCCACGCGGCCGAGATATTGCTGAATGAGTTTCGGCCCCGTGTCCGGTGAGTCCAGCAGTTGCTTGAGCTTGCCTTCGCCGGTGTCGATGGTACCGACGATGAGACAGTTCACGCGGATCAGGTAGCGCGAGTAGTAGACAGCGAGTGAACGGGTCAGCGCTTGAATCGCACCCTTACATGCTGCGTAGCCGTTGTTGCCTATCTGACCGCGTACGCCTGCTGTCGATGAAATATTGACCACTGAGCCGCCCCCCGCGCGGGCAATCGCACGCAAGCCGTATTTCAACGCGAAGTAGGTGCCCGTCAGATCCACTCGCAGGATGTTCAACCAGTCGTCGGTCTCGATCTCCGTGATGGGACCGTCTTTCCTGCCCTGAATGGTTGCCGCGTTGTTGACGAGGCCGGTGAGTTTGCCGAACGTCTGCTCCGCGGCTGCCACGGCAGCCTGCACTTGAGCTTCTTCGCCAATGTCCATCGGCACGAACAGGGCTTCGCCGCCGTTGCTGCGAATCAGTTGTTCCACGCTTCGACCGCGATCGACGCTCCTGCCCGTTATCACCACTCGCGCCCCCGACGATGCGAAACGCTCGGCCATGGCGCGACCGATGCCGGCTGTGGAGCCCGTGATGAGAATGACCTGGCCGTCGAGTCGCGCAGTCATGGAAGGCGAAGATCCGGCATTGCGAAGAAAGAACCTGGAAGCGGCCGTGGGCGCCGCTTCCAGGTTCAGGGGGGACTAGGAGCCTGTCCGAGTAATGTTCATCGACTGCGGCCGAGCCACAGCGGCTCTTTTCCACGATCCTTTTCGGCCCATAGCTAAGGCTATGAACCGAAAACGATCGTGGAAAATAGCTCGCTGTGGACTCGCCCTCGCTACGATGACCATTACTCGGACAGGCTCCTAGTCTGTAGCGGTATGCAACGACGATCTACGACGCCAGTTTCATCCAGATGGACTTGGTTTCGAGATAGGCGCCCAGTCCCTCGTCGCTCAACTCACGTCCCCAGCCGGATTCCTTGAACCCGCCAAACGGCATGGAAGCGTCGAGCTGACCGTAGCAATTCACCCAGACGTTCCCCGTGTCGATCCTGGCAGCGAGGCGATGCGCGGTGTTGAGATTGGTCGTGTAGATGCCCCCGCCGAGACCGTACCGTGTTGCATTGGCCAGCGCCGGTATCTCCTCCATTTCATCGAACACGGTCGCGACGAGCACGGGCCCGAAAATTTCTTCCTGGACGATGCGCATTGTCGGATTCACGTTGGCGAACAGCGAAGGCGACACAAAATAACCGGGCCCGTCGAACCTCTGGCCGCTGACGATGAGCTCGGCTCCCTCCTGCTGTCCCAACTCCACATAGGAATTGACCCGGTCGCGCTGCTTGGCGGACACCACGGGGCCAAGCGCCGTTGCCGGATCCAGACCGTTGCCGACCTTGAGGCGCTGCATCGCCGCGGCGATGCCCGCGACCACTTTGTCATAGGACTTTCGCTGCACGAAAAGACGCGAACCGGCGAAACAGACCTGACCGGTGTTGGCGACGATGGCCATCGTCGCGCCAGGTATCGCGATATCCATGTCTGCGTCATCGAAGATGATGCACGGTGACTTGCCACCCAGCTCGAGCGTGACTCGCTTGAGATTGCCGGCAGACGCTCTGACAAGCTCCTTGCCCACGAGTGTCGATCCGGTGAATGAAACCTTGTCGATACCCGGATGATTGCCGATCGCCGCTCCGGCGCCCGCGCCGAAACCCGGCACGACATTGAGCACGCCATTTGGAATCCCGGCCTCATGCGCGAGTTCGGCAAGCCGGAGCGCCGTGACGGGGGTGAGTTCCGAGGGCTTGAGGACGATGCTGCATCCCGCGGCCAGCGCCGGCGTGACCTTCAGCATGAAGGTTCCAATCGGCCCATTCCAAGGCGTGATGAGGCCGACCACGCCCACCGGCTGCTTGCGCGTGTAGGCGTGGAACTCTCCCGGAAGCGAGATCGCCGTGTCCGCGACGTGCCCAAGCACGCGCGGTATCGCGCCGGCGAACCAACGCAGCGTCCGGCAGCCGCCGCTGATGCTGTTGCGTGCGAAAGCAAGGGGCATGCCGTTGTTGAGTGTTTCCAGAAAGGCCAGTTCGTCTGAATTGGCTTCGATGAGATCTGCAAAGCGCAGCAGAATGCGCGCGCGGTCACCCGACCGCATTCCATGCCAGTCCCCCGCATCGAACGTTCGCCTTGCAACTCGCACCGCGGCATCTACGTCCGCGGCGTCTGCCAGTGCGACCGTTGTCAGCAGTTTCTCGGTCGCAGGATCGAAGACGTCGAAGGTCTTCCCGGACAATGCCGGAACGTGCTTGCCATCGATCAGCAGCAGGCGAGGCTTCGCGACGCTCTGACGGACGAGGTCCAACGTAGATGAAGTAGTCATGAGTGGTCCTGTAATGTCAGGGATAGAGGATGACCGAACGGATCGCTTCGCCGCTCTTCATCATCGCGAATCCGTGGTTGATCTGTTCGGGTTGCAGGCGGTGGGTGACCAGTTCGTCGAGTTTGAGGAATCCATCGCAATACCAGTCCACCAGGCGAGGCACCGTCGTGCGCGTCTTCTCGCCGCCAAGCAGGGATCCTTTCCACGAGCGTCCCGTCATGAAAGTGGAGGGATCGAATGTCACCTGCGCGCCGCCACCGGGAATGCCTACACTCACGCCCATGCCGGATGCGCTGGTCGCTTCGAGCATCGTGCGCATGAGGGCTGCGTTGCCAACGCATTCGAACGCGAAGTCCACACCCGCGGGGACGATCTCGCGAATAGCCGCACCCAGATCCCCCACGTTGGCGGGATTGATGAAGTGGGTCGCGCCATAGTCACGCGAGATCGCCTCGCGAGCGGCATTGCGGTCGATGGCAATGATGCGAGTGGCGCCGGCAATGCGAGCGCCCTGCAGCACGCAGAGGCCGATACCACCCATGCCTACGATTGCCACCGTCGATCCCGGTTCGACCTTCGCAGTACGCAGTGCCGCGCCTACACCGGTGATCACGCCGCAGCCGATGTAGCAGGCGATGTCGTCGGGTGCGTCGGGACGAATCTTCGCGAGGCGACTCTCGGTGATGACGGAATGATCGGCGAAGGTCGCGAGCGAGCAGAATGCATTCACACGTTTGCCGTCGAGCGAGAACGGCGACGGCGGAGCTTTACGCATCTCTTCGCAGACATTGGTTTTTCCAGAGATGCAGCTGGCACAGACGCGGCACTCCGGAACCGAAAGGGGTACGACATGGTCGCCCGGCTTCAGACTCGTGACGCCAGGACCGCAAGCAACGACGACGCCCGCTCCCTCATGGCCGAGGATGATCGGGAATTGAAACTGCGGCAGCTTGCCCTCGAGGACGCTCAGATCGCTGTGACAAAGTCCAGCCGCATGCATCTTGACGAGAACCTCACCCTCGCCAGGAGGCGCCAAATCGAGGGTCATGACCTGCAACGGCGCATTGACTGCCGTGGCGACAACAGCCTGAACTTTCATGGTGCTTCCCCCGGTGAGTCGCCGCCAAGGGCGAGGCGCTGCGACCGATATGATATATACCAATTTAGCAGACAAAGGCGTTCGTGAGCCAACTCACATGCGGATACTGGTGAAATTTTTCGACAATGGTAGCAAGCCTGACCGGGCATTGCCCACATAGAGGTACATAAATAGTGTGTTCCTGGCGCTCTCGATTTTCGGCGGCGAGGCTGGACGTTTGATCGAGCAACAAAGGGCATTGCGCGCAGCGACGCGGGCAGACGGAACGCCGCTCGCATCTGTTATTCTGTGACAACAGGACAAGAGCGTCGGAGCTGTCACATTCCCCCAAAGAGAAAATCAGATCGTGTCCCGATGGAAAAGCCTGCCACGCAGAACAGGCAGTTGCGTTATTCCGCCACCCTGCGAGAGAGCGCGGCTCGTCGTGGTGCGGGCAAGCGGCATCGACACAAGTCCAAAACCCTCGATGAGCTGATCGAGAATGCGCTGCGCCTTTTCAGCGAAGCAGGCTTCGAGGAAACGACCGTGGACGCGATCGCCCAGGCGACTGGGGTCTCCCGCAGGACATTCTTCCGCTATTTCTCGTCCAAAGACGATTTGGTTCTGTCGCAATTCGAAGCGATGCGCACGTTTCTTCACGAACGACTGGTGGAACGGCCGCCATCCGAACAGCCTCTGCGGGCAATGCGAAACAGTTTCAAAGCCTTGGACAATGAGTCGCTTGCCGCGCGCAACCGGCGGCGAAGGCTTGGCGAGTTGGTAGGCGAACACGCTTCGCTGCGCGGTGCGATGTTGCTGCTTCAAGAACAGTGGGAGGCGGAGATTGCCGGAGTTGTAGCTCAGCGCTTGAAGTTGCCCGCAACCGATGCGCGCGCCAGACTTACGGCGGCGTGCGGTTATGCCGCTTTCAGGCTTGCGAGTACGCAATCCCGGCTGAATGGCGACCTCAAGCTGGGCGCGGCCATCGATCGATATTTCGACTTGCTCGAGAAGACGGGCTGCAGCAGATAGCATCGATGTCGATCGCCTGGAGCCGTGCTGAAATCGCTGCGTCATCGTCGGTTTACAGGATGGCGCCGATCTTCATCGGGACATCCAGATAGCCGGCCACCGCGGCAAAGCTCGGGAAGCGCCCGACTCTGGTGTGGTCGATGCGATAGTCGGGTATGCGCGTGAGAATGGCATGCAGCATCGCCTTCAGTTCCAGCTTCGCGAGAATCGCGCCCAGACAACGATGGTTGCCGGCACTGAAGGCCATGTGGTCGCGCGCGTTCTTGCGATCGAGTTGAATGACCTCTGGTTCGGGAAAGTGCGCCGGATCGCGATTGGCCGCGGCAAACCAGAGATAGATGCGCTGGCCGGCTTGCAGTTGTCGCCCGCCGATCTCGATATCACGCATGACGGTGCGGGCGATGCCGTGCGAAGGCGGCCACACTCGCAGCCACTCGTCGATTGCGTTGCTCAGGAGCGATTCGTCCCTGACGAGTTGCGCCCGCTGTTCGGGTCGTGTCTCGAGCCATGACAACGCATCTATGGCGGCGGTCGTAATGGTGTCGAACCCGCCGAAAACGAGCGCCGTCATCATGCTCTCGGCCTCGTCATCGGTGAGCGCGTTGCCCAGCACCAGGCCTTGAGCCAGCGCCGAGGCGATGTCTCCTCTCGGATTGGTGCGCCGCTCCGCTATCATCGCGCGAAAGCCTTCGCGCATGGCCGTTGCCTGGTCAATGGGAAAGGACCTGTCATCCGGCTTCATATAGGACATCAGGTGGACGGACCGCGCGACGTCCGCCCACTTGTCGCCGTAACCGATGAGATGAAGCGTCGTACGCGCGGTCACCGGAAGGACGATGTCCCAGAGCAGATCGACTTCCGTGCGATCCCTGATGCTCGCGAGGGCGTCATCGATGAAGCTCTCGACCTTCGGCAGATACTCGCGCACCGCCTTGGGTACGAAAAACGGCAGTTCCAGCCGGCGCCGGGCAGTGTGGAAGGGCGGATCGGATTCGCTGAGCTTGAGCTGATAGGGGTCCGGTGGAATGCGGGAGCCTCGGCCGCCGCGCCGCTCATGGGCGGAATCATTGTCAGCCGAGAAAGTCTCCCAGTCCTCGGCCGCGCGCTTCACTTCCTGCCAGGAGCCAAGCACCCAGAAACCGCCATAGGCTTCGCTCCAGGCCAGTGGAAAATCGAAACCGTGGAGGTCGCGGACGAGATGCTCCCACTGCCGCGTGTAAGCATCGCTGTGATGGGCGAAATCGATCCTGGGGGTGGTCCTGGCGGTCATGATGCGCTATCTCTGGTAATGTCTGGCACACTGTGCCACTTTAAACGTCGCGGTCAAGGGGTTCAGCGCTGAATTGCTGTCCCGGTGCGGCACACTGCAACGAGAATGCCAGAGTCCACGGCAGTCCGCGGGCACGCCGATAGGGGGAGCGCCGACGGAACCGGTTCCGCCCGGGATCCTGGTTGCGCGGTGTGAGCAGGAGCTCTGGACTCGGCTGAACGTCAGTCGTCCGACGTTTCGCTAAGCAGCATCTCTCGTCGAGCAAGAACAATTGCTGTAAGTCAGGCGGGGGTTGGTGGCTACACCAGATCCGCATCGCGAGCCGTCCAACGATAGGCGCCTTTCGCAGCGATTGCCGCCCAGGCGTCGTAGGCAGGCGGCGCCCCGCTTCCTGTTGCACAGTCATCTGACTGGACATGAGCCCGTTAAAGGTGCATCCATTGAGCACGTATCCATCTATTGATATCAATGTATTGAATGGATGCACATCCGGGCCTAGACTAAGACCGAGCGAGCTACGGATACCTTTTCTACATCGCAGTGGAGGCCGTCGTGCTTGATCTCGTCTTGCGAAATGCGCGCATCATCGATGGCAGTGGCGGCCCCGAATTCGGTGGTGACATCGGCGTGCGGGACGGCAGGATCGTCGCAGTTGGCGAAGTTGTTGCGCCCGGTCGGAAGGAGATCGATTTGGACGGCGCTGTCGCGTCGCCCGGATTCATCGATGTCCATTGTCACTACGACGCCCAGGTGTTCTGGGATCCGATGCTGACGCCATCCGTCAATCACGGCGTCACCACCGTGCTCAGTGGCAATTGCGGCTTTACACTGGCGCCGCTGTCGGGAAAGCCTGAAGACGCCGATTACTTGTTGCGCATGCTGTCGCGCGTGGAAGGCATGCCGTTGAGCACGCTGCGAGCGGCGATCAAGCCGAACTGGCAGAGCTTTGGCGAGTATCTCGACGGTCTCGATGGCGAGTTGGCCGTCAACGCGACATTCCTGGTGGGCCACAGCGCGGTCCGCCGAACGGTAATGGGCGAGCGCGCCGTGGGTCACGAAGCCACGCCTGAAGAAATCGATGCCATGTGTGCGCTGTTGGATTCTTCGTTACGCGAAGGCGGCGCGGGTTTCTCCACCACGGTCTCGTTTACGCACAACGACTACGAGGGCAAGCCGGTGCCGTCGCGCTGGGCAAGTCGCGAGGAACTGCTGCGACTTGCCGGTGTGGTGTCGAATCATCCGGGTACATGGGTCGAGTTCGCGCACGGCAAGACCGTTCTGAGCGAAGCGGAATACTCGCTGGGAGCGAGCCTTTCGCTGTCGGCGCAGAGAGCAGTGAACTGGAATCTGGTCACCGCCGACGTGCATCGCGCCGTCGAACGCGATACGCAACTCCTTGCCGGCGACTACGCTCGCGAGCGTGGTGCTGCGGTCTATGGCTTGGTGCCTTCGGTGCCGCCCAAGGTCATTTTGA
>Ga0065707_10082309_pt1 | contig 17019 bp, 14 predicted proteins | sample SwiRhicommuniRL3_FD_59094 | JGI IMG/M metagenome (GOLD analysis project Ga0065707, IMG submission 59094) | Switchgrass rhizosphere bacterial communities from Rose Lake, Michigan, USA - RL3 v2 (version 2) | ecosystem: Host-associated > Plants > Roots > Rhizosphere > Soil | place: East Lansing...
GGATGAGACGAAGCGGCGCTTCGACATTCCAGCGGGCAAGGCTTCGGAAAGATTCAACGATCTCATCGCCGAGCTCGGCTTGGCGATGGTTTGCGATTTCAAGGCGACGGGCGCCGCCACCACGAAAGCCGTTCATGGCGTGTATACCTTGCAGGAAGCGTTGGAGAAGATGAGCGAGGGCCAGAACATACAGTTCTGGTTTCCGAAGCCGGGAATGGTGTCTTGCGGGCCGCGTAAGGCGCCGGTGCAGACAGTGACGAAGCCTGGCGCAGATCCGCAGGAAAGAAAGCTGCTCGAGCCTGTCGCGATGGATCAGGTTGTCGTCACCGGCAGCCATATTCGGGGACGCTCCCCATACGGCACGCAGGTCATTACCCTGAGCAAAGCGGATATCGAACGGACCGGACTTTCAACGGTGGCGGATGTCATACGCACATTGCCGCAGAATTTCGACGGCGGGCCAACAGAAGACACGCAAGGCATAGGGCGCGAAACTTTGACGAACTCGGCTCGCGGCAACGCACTCAATATTCGCGGTCTAGGGCCAGCGGAAACCTTGGTGCTACTGAACGGTCGCCGCCTCGCCCCCGGGGGCACCGAAGGCGCTTTCGTGGATATCTCCAGTATCCCACTGTCGGCCGTCGACCAGATCGAGGTGTTGCTCGACAGCGGCTCGGCACTCTATGGCGCCGACGCCATCGGCGGAATTGTGAACATCACGCTCAAGAAGGAATACAGCGGCGCGGAAACCCAGGCCCGTGCCGGCGCATCCTCGGACAGAGCGCTCGATGAATATCAACTCAGTCATACATTGGGCACGACCTGGAGTCGGGGCAACGGTCTACTGGCATTGGATATCTACCGGCGCAGCGATCTGCGCGGGGAGGACCGCCGACAGGCGCAAAGCGATTTGCGCTCCTTGGGCGGCGACAACTTCGATACTTGGCAGAGCAATCCCGGCACACTGTTCGCGGGCGGAATACCTTGGGCGATTCCCCGCGGTCAAGACGGCAAGAGCTTGGCGCCCTCAGACTTCACCCCAGACACACTCAATCTGGAAGATCAGCGTCGCGGTGCGGACCTGCTGCCGGTGCAGAAACGGTGGAGTCTCATTGCCAGCGGTAATCATGCATTGAGCGATGAGATTGAGCTCTTCAGCGATGCATTGTTTTCGCAGCGCGATGTGCATCTCAAGTTGCCAAGCGTGCGGGGAACCCTGCCGGTGACCGTCGCCAATCCGTTTTACGTTAACCCTACGGGAGGAACGGAACCGATCGCCGTGTCCTACGACTTTCTGGACGACCTGGACCCGAGCGTAGCGGATATTAAAGTGCGAACATTCAACATGGCGGTCGGAGGCCGGATCAATGCAGGCGCTCGATGGCGCATCGTTCCTTATTTGAGCTATGCCCGCGAGGAGCAGAGAATACAACAACGCGGTCTGCTCAACGGGCAAAAAGCGCTGCTAGCCCTCTTGGATCCCGATCCTACAACCGCCTTCAACCCCTTCGGCGATGGTTCCCACACCAATCCAGCGACGCTTGCCGGTCTACGCAGTCAGTCGTTCTTCGAATCTAACTCATCCATCGGCACTCTCGATGTGACTGCGGACGGTCCGCTTCTGCCGCTGCCCAGCGGCATGCTCAAATTCGCCCTGGGCGCAAACCTTCGGCGGGAAGACTTCAATTCCCTATTACAGTCGGATAACACCGGCTTACATCCCATTGGCGTGTTGAGTCGCGACGTATCCGCGCTGTTTGGAGAGTTGCTCGTGCCTCTTGCGGACGCGAACAGTCCCCGCCTCGGCTTACAACAGCTCGAGCTTTCCGTCGCGCTGCGCTTTGAGGATTACTCCGACGTCTCCAGAACCACTGCGCCCAAATTCGGCTTGCTGTGGTCGCCGGTCAAGGGGCTCTTGCTTCGCGGCACATGGACCGAATCGTTCCGCGCCCCCAACCTTGCCGATTTGTTTGAGGGCGACAATGGCAGCACGATCATGGCGGTCCGTGATGATTCCGTCCCCGGAGGATTTAGCCAAGCGCTCGTATGGTTCGGTAAGAACGCGAACTTGAGGCCCGAGGCGGCGCACAGCTGGACAGTGGGCGTTGAGTTCACGGCGCCCGGCCTGAATGATTCCTCGGTTGCCCTCACCTATTTCGATATTCAGATCCAAAATGCATTTGAGGAAAATTCATTTGCAGACGACATTCTGGACAATACACGCTTTGCAAGCCTCGTCACCCGCAATCCGACCGCGGCGCAGCGCGAAGTCGTTTGCGCCCGGAGCACGTTCGGCGGGTTCCCGGGCGGTTGCATGGGCGCGCCAATTGAGGCCCTCATTGATTTGCGGCTCGGGAACAATGCCATATTGGCGACCAGCGGCTTCGACCTCGTGGCGCGTCGCAAGTTTGACAGCCCTTGGGGTCGCTTCGATCTCAGTCTCAACACCGCCTATGTGCTGCGTTATGGGGAGGCCGAGACGATGGACTCCCCTCTGATCGACCTCGTCGATACCCAAAACAATCCGCTGCGTTTGCATACTCGAGGTTCGATTTCATGGCAACGCCGGAACATTGCAGCTACGGCCTTTGTAAATCACGACGGCAGCTATCGTGACGTTGCGCGCACACCCCATCGCAAAGTCGGCGCATGGACCACTTTGGACCTGCAGCTGCGTTACGACCTGAATCGCAATGGCGCCGGCTGGCTAGCCGATACTCATTTCTTCCTGAATGCCCAGAATGTATTCGACCGCGATCCGCCTTTTCTCAATAACCACTTGGGGATCGGTTACGACGCGGAAAACGCCGACCTGCTGGGCCGTTTCATCAGCTTCGATATCCGCAAGAACTGGTGAGCTGCCGGTGTGGACCGGGCGCCTCCCGCCGCCTGCGCATCCTGCGCTCACAAATCCTCATCGCGTACAGAGTACGCCCCGAAGGCGGCGGGCAGCGCCCAAACCAGCAAGAGCTTCGAACTTTAGAATAGGAACAGCTTGTTGAACGGAGGATTCCCCAGCTCGAAGAGCAGCACGAGCGGAATACCCCGTGTCACCTCCGACGCCCGCCCGCAATCCGTCAATTCGAACGATCCTGTCGCCTTTAATTCGTTTTCCACTTTCGATTCACTCACGTTAGTCTCCTTTGATCCTTGGTTCCCACAATCCGCGCCCGTCCGGCGTGCAACGGGCGCGGGACTTCTGACTCGAAATGAGCGCCGGAAATTGCTCCCGGTAGGACATATTCGTCAAGAGGAGGGATTTAGCGAATCACGCACTAATCCTTCCTAGCAGTAGATCACGTAATTCTTTTGCTATTTCAATGGGTTGTAACATCATAGCGCGTCACCGCCGGCCCGCGGAGCGTGGCCCTGGTGACAGACATTGGATTATTGAGCCGACAGGAGTAGCAAGTCTTCCACTTGAGCCAGAAACAGCCGACGTTCACGCCGTAGCCGGGTCACGGACTATCTGAATATGCGAGACGGAGCCGAGATCGGAGTGCGGCCCAAAATCGCGTCATTGTCTCACTACCTCTAAAAAGGACTGCGGCAAATCCTTCCACCGCCGCAACCACACCTCCGTGCACAAATGCTGATGCAGAATTTCGTTGTACTCGAAATCCGCCGGCGAACGGTCGCGCGACAAATGCCGCTCGAGCTTCGCGCGATCGAGAATGCCCTCACGAACGAGCAGTCCGTCGAGCAACAACTCGCGCACGAACGGCAGATTGTTGTCGAGCACCGCCACACTGTAGTGATCGATGGCTCCCTTCGCGCGCCGCCTGATGATTTCAGCCGGCACATCGGAGGCAAACGCGCGCCTTGCAATGGCCCGGTCCCGCCCGCCCGAGATAGACACATAGGTCGGAATCCGCAGACACAACTCGATCAGGGGTTGCGACATGAGCGGCACCGTCCTTTCCGGGCCATCGGGGCGCCCGAAAGAATCGTAGAACGCCGGCGCGAGCGACATTGAAATGATATGCCACGCCTTTCCGGGCGCGAGACCATCGGCCGATTCCAGCCACGGATGCAGCAACTCTTCGTTGGACCACGTCAGCTGCGCAGACTGCGGATCGATGAGCGTTCTTTGCGCGAGCGCCTCGGTAAGAGGGCTCCATCTTTTTTGACGCATCCGCTGGCGCAAGGCCGCACGCAATAGCGGCCATATCGAGCGCTGCTCGATATGTGCGGCGTTCAGAGCGACGCGCAGCAAACCGGGCCCGATGCCGTGGCGGCAGAGATAGTCGACCACGGCAAGGTCCGCACGGGATTGATAGAACAAGGCATCGCCGCCCGCGCCCGAGACAATCCCCGTGGCCGCGCGCTGCGACGCCAATCGGTTTTCGATCTCACTGCGCTCGAGCTCGTGCAGGTAAAACCACGGCTTCGCAGAGCGCCGGATCGTCAGCAACGACTCGAGCTTCAAAGACCGCGGCTCGAGCGCCTGCTCGACCAATTCGACTCCTGCGTGGCGGGCGGCAAGCCGTGCATATTGGCGCTCGTCCTCATCGCGGCCAGGCGCGAAATAGTGCAGACACGTAAGTGGCGTCCGCGCCGGCGCATCGCGTAAACAGCTGAGCACAATTGACGAATCGAGACCGCCGGACAAATTGTGGATGAGGCTGCCGTAAGCCGAGCTCCAGGCGCGCACGCATGCGCGAGTTGTTTGCCGCAGCCGCGCCACTGCATCGTCGGCGCTTTCAATGCCGCCACTGCGCGCAATTCGCACCGGATTCCATGCGAAAGAGCGCTGTATCGAGCCGCGGCGCAACGTGACGCGCTCTCCGGCCTGGACTTCGGACACTTCGTTGAGTCCGGTGGCGCGCACCTGCAACGCGGAATAGGGTACGAACGCGGCGATGTACTTCCAATTCACGGTGAATCGCAGCACGCCCAAACTCAAGCAGTCCTCGATATCCGAAAAGAAAATGACGGCGCCACGATACGAGGTTAAAAAGCAGGGCAAAGCACCTGACGGGTCGCGAAGCACGTGCACTTTGTCCGCGTCTTCGTGCACCACCGCGACGTAGCGGCCCCAATAGCTGCCGATGAGGTGTTGACCTGCCGTTGCGACAATGCGCCTGCCCTCCTCCGCCCCTATCGATGCGACCCCCAGCATCGGCTCGACGTCCGATTCCCGTTTGAAAAGCTTGCCGAACACGGCGCCGCGCCGATCTGGCAACAGGACACATTCACTCGAGCCAAGCCGCGCGCCAGCATAAAAGACGGCGTACCCTTCATCGCCGGGCGAGCGAGCCCAACTCGACGGTGCGGTGAGCAACAGCGTCGCAATGGCGCTCGCGGCGACTGCGGCTTCGGAATCCGCCGGATTCCATACCAATACGATGTATCGAAACAAGAATGCGCTCTCAGGCCGTCATGATCGGCGTGTACCGGGTGACGTGCTCGACGGTGTCGTTCAATACCGTGTCGCCTTGTTGAACCCAGCAGTGAGCCGCGAACGGCCGCGCGCGCACGCCGAATACCCAGGCGGGAAAGAACGAATAGCGGGCCATGAATTCGATCAGCACTAGGGACTCAAACAAACAGGCCTCGCGTGACGTAAAGAGGAAAGGCCGTAGATCCGTAAAGACGGCGACCAGCTCGCGGGCGCGTTGCGGATCGAACAAGGATGAGGGATTGTTTCGCCGGGCATTTCGGGTTCTCACCCGGCGCACGGCCCGTTCCAGCGACCCGATGCGCAACAGCGCCGCCGCCATCGCAGTCGCTCGAACGAATGAGCTCACGTAGCCCATGCTACGCGGCGGATTCTCCTCATATCGATCGGAGACGAGCCCGACAGTGGGCGCAGGCACGGCAACAAATGGCCTGTCGTTCGTAGCATCGCCGCTGTGGATCAATAGCCCCCGCTCGAGCAACCGTTCCGCGACTTGATCGTTCTCAGCGAGGTTCTCGATATCGGGCGCACCCGGCGCCTCGAATGAAAAATACCGATCCTGTTTCAGATCGAGCAGGACGATGCAATCCTGATCCAGGCATGCAAAGACATGACTGGCCAATGCGTAACGCGGCATGATTTCGTTGCAAGACCCCGGCCGGCCGCCGAAAGAGCGCCGCGGAAACTGCGCCGGTCGGACATGTTCGTCAAGAGGCGAAATTAGCGAATCCCATAACGGAGCGGCTTCGAAGGTGGGCGCCGCACAAATTATCTGCAATTTCACGGAGTTTGCGGCATTGTTGCGCTGCGTCAAGGATGACGGAGCACCCCAGGCCGGTGACAGACGTTGGATTATTGAACTCCAGCGAGTAACGGAGATTCCTCGCCGGGCCGTCCTTTAGAACATTGAGAGCGACACAGATGGGACCTGTCGTGAGCACTGACAAGCTGGAAGGCGAAGCCGCCGCGTGGCTCGTTCGCTGCGAATCGCCGCATTGCACTGCGGAAGATCGCGAGAGCCTCGAGGAATGGCTTGCCACAAGCCCGCATCATCTTGCGGTTTACACGCGGCTGCGCGCGGCATGGGGACAAGCTGAGCAATTCCGCAGGCTGCGTCCGCTGGATGCCACCGTGAATGAGAATTTGCTGACGGAAACTATTCTTCCTTCGCTACGGCGCGCGGACCGGCCTCCTAAGCGGGATTTCGCGAGCACGGCGCGCCGCTACCTGCTAACGGCTGCCGCGGGCGTAATGTTGCTGAGCGCCTTCGCCTTCCTGGGACATGCGCTCCTGAAGCGCTTTGGCTGGCACAGCTACATCACCGGTGTCGGTGGATTCGAGCGCGTAGCGCTGCCCGATGGCAGTACAGTGCATATGAACACCAACAGCAAAATTCGTGTGCGCTTTACCAAGTCCCGACGCGAAGTGATGCTGGATCGGGGTGAAGCGCTTTTTACGGTGGCAAGCCATCAGCAGCGTCCGTTCGACGTAGAAGCACGGGGCACGCTGATCCGTGCTCGGGGTACGGTATTTGCAGTGCGGTTGCGTGCGGCGCAAACAATTGAGGTGGTGGTGACTGAAGGGCGCGTCACGATCGATTCGCCTGAGCGCGAATCGCGAAGGAGCGCGGCGCTCGCGGCGGGTGAAACCGTCACCATCAGCGCGCATCGGTTGCGTGTGGCGAAGATCAATGCTGTTGAAAGCAAGCGCAAAACGGCGTGGATGAGCGGGCAGCTGCTGTTTGAAGAGCAGACGCTGGCGGAGATGGCGACGGAATTCAATCGCTACAACCGGCGGCAGCTGGTTATTGCGGACCCGGCCATAGCGCAGTTGCGCATGAGCGCAGGCTTCGATGCTACGGACCCGGAGAGTTTTGTGGCGGCGCTCGAGCGGTCGTATGGAGTGCGGGCGCTTCGCACAGGAGCTGGGGATGCGCAAGTAGTGCGTCTGATGGCGGGGGAGAAACAATGAGGGGCGCTGGGCTAGTCGGCTGAGAGCGGAGCTAAATCCTTCTCTGTACTGTGCCCGTCGCGCTGGATTTGTTCGTAGATCTCGCGGCGATGCACGGTAACGCTGCGTGGCGCTTCGATGCCGAGACGGACATAGGCGCCTCGCACTTCGAGCACCCGTATGGTGACGTCGCGACCGATGATGACAGCTTCGCCGATCTCTCTGGTCAGGATGAGCATGCCAAGTCCGTGTAGCAGAGAATAAAGACCGCGAGTGAAGAGTTACGGGGCAATGCTGTCCAGTTGAACGGCCCTAAGTATGCGCGGGCATTAAAAATTTCACGCGGTGTCAGAGCATGGGGTATTGGATTGTTCGACGCCCGCTCGGCCTGTAACGACGTTTAGAGAACCTTTCGGCAGCGTAGCCGTTGTTTCGAACCCGCAAGGCCCGGGGGCAGGCACGATTCGCCTGACGCGGCGGCCGCCAGCAGATACCCCGCCGCATTCCACGACTGCCCCGCCATCCCCCGCGGAGCCAGTGTCTTCCCGTGCAACCATTCGGTAAAAGCCCAGTTTCCGCGCTCGCAGGCCCTGGCCAACTTCACCAATTCCGCACGCGCCCTCTTCTTCTGCCCGCACTGCGCCAGCGCCGCAATCCAGAACCCGCCCACCATCGGCCAAACGCCGCCATTGTGGTATTGCCACTCAAAATTCTGACGGTGCCTTCCCATATAAAGTCGCCACAGCGGGCTTTTTTTCTTGATGGGCCTCACCACCGCCCGCACCGGATAAGGCTCATGCACACGCGCGGCAAGCAACGCGCGCAATGTACGCCGGCATGCCTTGGCTGGCGCAACGCCGCTCAATAGCGCGAGCACATTGCCAAACACATCCCCTTCTTCTCCAAAAAAAGAAAAATTCACGAAACTCAGATAGAGATCGCGATTGCGCGACTTATCGAGCGCATATGAATTTAACAGGCGGGCGCGCCGATATTGCGCAATGCCCGCCGAGAACGGATGGAACAACCCATTGAAGTTCCTGTGCGTCTCGCGCACGTGCGCAAGGCGATAAATGCATTTCACGCGATACCACAGCGCATTCGTATAAAGCACGAAGCCCGAGCGCGGCATGATGTCGGCCCAATCGCTCGCCTCGTTCTGTTGCAGGAGATGGAAGCGCTGATGTTCCTGCGCCAGCAACCATTGCAGTGCCAGCTCAATCTCACGTCCAAACTGCCGCCGCACCCCGAGGAACGCGACGGCAATCAACCACCACAGCGTCGAATCGATACAGCCGAGATACCAGAAGTCCGCCTCGCGCCGCGGCGGATCCACGAATTTCGGGATCTGGCCGTTCGGCGCCTGATGCGCGGCAAGAGTGCGCAACCCCGCGACCGCCGCCCGTTTGAGTTGCGCATCGCCCGACAACGCCATGCCAATGGCGCACACCGCAGCGTCACGGCCGAAGATGGCGGTATAGCCACGCTTCGCAGCGCGGGGACTGGGCGTCGCCGCCAGGATTCCTGCAGGCGCAAGATTGCGCTTCAGCAGCGCGATAGCGCGGCTGCGACACTCAGCGAGAAGCAATGCTTCAATGTAGCGGCGTTCCATGCCGGCCGCCGCGTCAGTCCTTCAATGTCACTTTCACATTGCGCCCCAGCGCAACGGCTGCGCGACTGATCGTCGCGAGCGTCACGGAGGGGTCGTCACGCCGGAGCAGACGGTGCACCACGGCCCGGCTGGTGCGCATGCGGCGCGCCAGCTCGGATTGCGAGATGTTGTCTTTCTTCAGCGCGCGCTGTAAATCGGCTGCGAGGTCGCGTTTGACGGCCAACGCAATAGCCTCTTCAACCGGCGCACGGTTTTGCGGCGGGGCCGCGGAGTCGCGCTCCGCGCGACGGCTGGGCTTTTTTGGAGCCATGGTCTTGAGCCTCTGCCATTTCAGGGTTATGGCACTGCTTTTTGAAGCGGCGCGACTCTAGCACACGCTAGCTCTCCTGCGCGCCTCTGGCATCATAGGAGAATGGATATCGTTCACCTGATTCAGTCCGCAGTCGCGCCGGTGTTCCTGTTGTCGGGGGTCGGCGTCACATTAGGGGTGTTGACCAACCGCCTCGCCCGCATCGTCGACCGCGCCCGGCTGCTGGAAGACAGGCTTGGGATCCCTGTCTCTTTAGAGGACAACTCGGCCGATTCCAAAGGCAGGCGTGAATCATTGGCGAGCAGCCTTCAGGTGCTGGCGCGCCGCGCCCACTACATCAATGTAGCCATTACGCTCGCCACTATCTCGGCATTGCTTGTTTCGCTGGTGGTTATTCTGCTATTTGCCGACGCCTTCAAGTTGCTCAATCTGCAAGTCGCCATCGCCGTAATGTTCGTCGCCTCAATGATCGTGCTCACCGCGGCGTTCATCGCATTCCTTATCGAAGTGCGGCTCGCAACCGCATCCTTGCGCATTGGTGCGCCTTATTGACCTTTGAAGATATGTCAAGCCTGCATTTCTGGTCATTTGCAGCAGATTCTCAGCCTTCCTTTTGCGCTGCCGGCTCGTAATATCCCGGGGCATGGAACCTCTCATGCAAGGATGCGGCAGCGATGTGCAGGTGCTCGGCATCGGGCATCTCGCAGCCGCCGTGCGGGTGGAACTGGCTCGTCGAGGTTTGGGTTTGCACGCTGAACGCACCGCCGTCCCGCTGGTCGTCGCCTGCAGCGATTTTCACAATCCGGCTTCCTTCGCAGAGGCGCATCGGCTGGCCAGGGAAGACGGCTCAGCTATCCTCTGCGCTTCCCTGGAAGACCCGTCCCAACACCCGCTGCTGCTCTGCCAGCGCCGGGCTGCGCTCGTAGTGGACCGAATTGCCGGTTTTCTCACGTAAAAAGCGCCGATCTGCTACCCTTCGCACCCTTTTTTTCGGCCCCCGCCTCATGCACCGCCCCATCCGCAACATCGCGATCATCGCGCACGTCGACCATGGCAAGACCACGCTGGTCGATTGCCTTCTCAAGCAATCCGGCACCTTCGCCGCGCACGAGAAAATGGGCGAGCGCATCATGGATTCGAACGACATCGAGCGGGAGCGTGGCATCACCATTCTCGCCAAAAACTGCGCCATCGAATACGGCGGCACCCGCATCAATATCGTCGATACGCCCGGCCATGCGGACTTTGGCGGCGAAGTGGAACGCGTGCTCTCCATGGTGGATGGCGTGCTGCTGCTGGTGGATGCCGTCGAGGGCCCGATGCCTCAAACGCGCTTCGTTACCCGCAAAGCTCTAGCGCTAGGCCTCAATGCCATCGTGGTGGTGAACAAGATCGACCGTCCCGGCGCCCGTCCGGGATGGGTGGTAGACCAGACTTTTGAATTGTTCGACAAGCTCGGCGCTACCGACTCACAGCTCGATTTTCCGGTCATCTACGCGTCCGCGCTGCAAGGCTGGGCGAGTCTTGACTTCACCCAGCAGCCGCCTGACATGAACGCACTGTTCGAGGCCGTGCTCAAGTACGTGCCGCCGCCGGCAGTCGATGCGGACGCGCCCCTGCAGCTGCAAATCTCCACGCTGGACTACAATTCTTACGTCGGCCGCATCGGCATCGGCCGCATCCGTCATGGCTCGGTGTCCACCGGGCAAACTGTCGCCTTGCGTAATGGCGATGAGAATCGCGGCACGGCGAAAATCCAGCAGGTGCTCACATTCAAAGGCCTGCAGCGCACCGCGGTGGAAGAAGCCTATGCGGGCGACATCGTCGCCATCACCGGCATTGAAGATGTGAACATCGGCCTTACGGTCTGCGATCCGGAATCGCCGGTGGGCCTGCCACCCATCAGCGTGGATGAGCCGACGCTGCAGATGAATTTCCAGGTGAACACTTCGCCGCTCTGCGGCCGCGAAGGCAAATTCATCACCAGCCGCCAGATCCGCGAGCGCCTGCACCGCGAACTGCAGAGCAACGTGGCCTTGCGCGTGGAAGATACGGAAGAGCCGGACGTCTTCCGCGTGTCCGGCCGCGGCGAGCTGCATCTCACCATCCTGATCGAGAACATGCGCCGCGAAGGCTATGAGCTCGCAGTGTCGCGCCCCCAAGTGCTCACGCGCATGGTGGACGGAGTGGTGCATGAGCCTTATGAGGCGCTGACCATAGATATCGATGAGCCAAACCAGGGTGGCGTGATGGAAGCGCTCGGCACCCGTCGCGCCGAGCTCACCGACATGTCAAACGATGGCAACGGCCGGGTGCGGCTGGAGTATCGCGTGCCGGCGCGCGGGCTCATCGGCTTCCAGGGCGAGTTCATGACGCTCACCCGCGGCACGGGTTTGATGAGCCATATCTTCGACGGCTACGCGCAGGTCAAGGGGGACATCCCGGACCGCCACAACGGCGTGCTGATCAGCAATGAGCAGGGCGAGGCCGTGGCCTATTCGATATTCAGCCTGCAGGAGCGCGGACGCATGTTCGTGAGCCATGGCGAGAAAGTGTACGAAGGCATGATCATTGGCATTCACAGCCGCGAGAACGATCTCGTGGTGAATCCCATCAAGACGAAGAAGCTCACCAATATCCGGGCGGCGGGTAAAGACGATGCGTTGCTGCTGACGCCGCCGATTCCGTTGACGCTGGAATATGCGGTTGAATTCATCGCGGACGATGAGTTGGTGGAAGTGACGCCGCAATCCATTCGCATTCGCAAGCGCAAACTCAAAGAGACGGATCGCAAGCGCGCTTCTCGGAGTGATGCGGCTTAAAGGACGGGGTCGTTACGCGTTTTTGCTAGGCCAGGGATTGGGGCTGAGAGGCTTCACTCCTGATTGCGCGGTAACGCGAACCATTTGTCCATCGGGCTTGCTGGCCCGCCGCCCTTACCATCGAGATGGGTCGCTTAAAACCCGAGCACTGTCTACTTCGTTCCTCGAAGCGCTGGGCGGCTCTTCGAAAGTTCGCAATCACTCGCTGGAAGCCTCTCAACCCCAATCCCTGTCCCGAAAAGCTCCCGCCATCCAAAAGAACTCTCATCTCACTTCTCTCACTTCCACCGACGCCTGGGCGAGGGGGTGGGAGCGAGAGGCTTCCAGCGAGTGATTGCGAACATGCAGCAAGCCGCCCGGCGTTGCGTCCAGCGAAGCACAGGGGTCTAAGGTTGAAGTATTCCCATACGAAGAGTAAGGGCGGCGGGCCGGCAAGCCCGAGGGACAAATGGTCCGCGTTACCGCGCAATCAGGAGTGAAGCCTCTCGCTCCCACCCCCTCGCATACGCGCAATACTCACCGAGCCCCCCGAATATCGATGAATTGCAGAAATTCCGCGCGCGTACGAGCGTCGTCGCGGAATGCCCCGGTCATGCGGCTCGTGATCATGGAAACGCCACGCTTGTGCACGCCGCGCGTGGTCATGCATTGATGCACCGCGTCAATGACCACGCCAACGCCGCGCGGTTTTAATACATCGTTGATGCACCCAGCGATCTGAGCAGTCAGTTTCTCCTGCACTTGGAAGCGCCGAGCATAGCCTTCGACCACTCGCGCCAGCTTGCTGATGCCTACCACTTTGCTGGTCGGCAGATAGCCAATGTGCACACGCCCAATAATGGGCGCCATGTGATGCTCGCAATGCGATTCGAACGAGATGTCCCGCAGCACGATCAGTTCGTCATAGCCGCCCACTTCCTCGAACGTGCGGCGCAGGTAATCGGCAGGATCGACGTCGTAGCCGGAAAACCAGTCCTGGTATGCCTTGACCACGCGCCTGGGCGTGTCCCGCAAGCCTTCACGCTCCGGGTCTTCACCGGCCCAATGGAGAAGCGTACGCACCGCCTCTTCAGCGGCGCGGCGGGATATTTTGCGGCGGGGTCTTGCGGCCATGCCGAAGTGTAACGCGACTAGCGCAACAACTTCTCGCTGCGCGACACCAGCGTCGAAGGCTGGATCTCGAGCGCTTTCGCCAATTTGAACAGCGTGGTCAAAGTGGGCTGGCGAATGCCGCGCTCCATCTGGCTGACAAACGTGCGGTCCACATTCGCGCTCAATGCCAGCTGTTCCTGCGAAAGCTCCGCCGCGGCGCGCTGCTCCCGTAAAATCCGGCCGAAGGCCGCCGATACTTGATCTGCTCGCATAAGGGCGGCATCATTTCGCCTGCCTAGGCTTTTAGTCCACGGTATATAATCTACAAGAATGCAAGCCGCGGAAGATAAATTTGCCGAAGCCGTCATGGCCTGCGTCGAAGACGTGAACGCCATACTGCCGCGCCTGGCGCAACGCTATCCCGACCTCGTACTGGTAACAGCGCTGGCCGAACACGTGGGCGCGGCCTTACAGCTCCTCATATCTCATGGGCTCACCACTCCCGCCAAGGCTCGGCACATCCTCGAATACATAGAACTAGCCGCTTTTGCACGCAAGCCACGGTAGAATTCGCCTTTCGCCGTGCGGGCACAGGGGATTCCGATGGGTTCAGCTGTTTTAATTCGTGGCGCAACAATTACAGTCATCGCGCTACTCATTGCCAGTTGCGGGAAAAAACCGGAAGGGGGCGCCCCGCCACCTCCCGAAGTGGGCGTGATCACGGTCGCGCAGAAGCCGGTCGCAGTCGATCTCAACTACCTGGCGCGCACTATGGGCGTGCGAGAGGTAGAAGTACGCGCGCGGGTATCGGGCATTCTCCAACGCCGTCTGTACAAGGAAGGCGCCCGCGTCAAGGAAGGCGACCTGCTGTTCCGCATCGATCCTGCGCCTTATGCAGCGGAAGCATCGCGCGCTCGCGCGCAGGCAGGCGTGCAGGCAGCGCAGGCTGCCGATGCGCAGCGACAACTCAAACGCTTGCAACCTCTCGTGGAACAAGGCGTGGTCAGCCGCCAGGAATACGAAACTGCGGTAGCGAATGCGGAAGGAACACAGGCGGCGCTCAATGCATCGAAAGCCGCAGAGCGTGCCGCACAATTGAATCTGGGATATACCGAAGTCCGCGCGCCTATCAGCGGGCTCACGAGCCATGAGGCGCGATCTGAAGGCAGCCTCGTCAATGCAGGCGACGATTCCGCGCTGCTCACGCGCATCTCGCAAGCGGATCGGCTCTATGTGCAATTCTCCATGCCGGCGAACGAAGCGGCGCTCTTGCGGGACGCCTTACAGCAGAAAAAAGCGGTGCAAGTGATCGTGCAGACCGCGGATGGGCATGATCTGCCGCAACCTGCAGCGCTGGAATTCGTCGATACCCTGGTGGATCAGAACAGCGGCACCGTGCAGGCCCGCGCCACATTGACCAACGGCGACGCCAACCTGCTGCCGGGACAGTTCGTGCGGGCCCGCATTGCGGGAATCACCCTGCCCGCCGCCGCGGTAGTGCCCTCGCGCGCCGTATTGCATAGCCCGATGGGAGCCATGGTCTGGGTCGTCGGCGATGGAAACAAAGTGCAACCGCGCCCGGTTCAACTGGGGCGCAGCGTAGCCAATGACACCGTGGTCGCCTCAGGTCTCAAAGCAGGCGAGCGCATCATCGTCGATGGCGTGATCAAGGTGCAGCCCGGCGCAGTCGTGAAGCCGATCGACGCGACGGCCGCTCCTGTCAAAACCGGCGCATAAATCATGGCTCCCAGTTTCTTCATCAATCGCCCGATCTTTGCGATCGTCATCTCCGCGTTCATTTTGATCGCCGGGCTCATGGCGTTGCGCCAGTTGCCTATCGCGCTATTCCCCGACATCGTTCCGCCTCAGGTGCAGGTCAACGCGTTCTATCCGGGCGCGAACTCGGACGTCGTGGCGGAAACGGTCGCTACGCCGATGGAACAAAGCATCAACGGAGTGGAGCACATGCTGTATGTGCATTCCTCCAGCAGCTCGAGCGGGCAGCTCACTCTCACCGCGACTTTCGAGGTCGGTACGGATCCCGATCTCGCGGTAATCAACGTGCAGAACCGCGTTCAGGCCGCGTTGCCCTTGCTGCCCGAGGAGGTGCGCCGCCAAGGCGTCAAAGTGGAGAAAAGCTCAACGGCGCCGCTGCTGGTCGTCACCATGGAGTCGCCCGACCAGAGCCGCGATGCAATCTTCGTCAGCAACTATGCGCTGGTCAATGTCGTCGATGAGTTGCGCCGCATCCCCGGCATCGGCAGCGCACAGGTTTTCGGCGCCAAGGAATATGCCATTCGCATCTGGCTGCAGCCCGACAAGCTCGCGCAACTCGGGCTCACCCCCAGCGATGTCGCTTCCGCCGTGCGCGAGCAGAACGTGCAATTTGCCGGCGGCCGGGTGGGCGACACGCCGGTCAAGGATCGCGTGGACCTCACGCTTACCGTGACCGCGCAGGGGCGCCTCAAGGAACCGGAGGAGTTCGGCAACATCGTGCTGCGGGCGCAGGCGGACGGCCGCGTCACACGCCTGCGCGATGTGGCGCGCGTGGAGCTGGGCGCTCAGGACTACAACTTCAACGCCACCAGCTCCGGCAAGCCGATCGTGGGCATCGGAATCTTTCTCACACCCAACGCCAACGCATTGGAGGTGTCGAAAGCCGTACATCAGCGCATGACCGAGCTTGCCAAGCATTTTCCGACAGGGATCGGCTATCAGGTCCCCTACGACACGACGCACTACGTGCAGATGTCCATGCGCGAGGTCGTAAAGACCCTGTTCGAGGCCATGCTCCTGGTGTTCGTGGTGGTGTATGTATTCCTGCAGAACTGGCGCGCCACCTTGATCCCCGCGGTCGTGGTGCCGATCTCATTGATCGGCGCATTGGCGGCCATGTACGCATTTGGATTTTCCATCAATCAGCTGACGCTCTTCGGCATGGTGCTCGCCATCGGCATTGTGGTGGACGATGCCATCGTGGTGCTGGAGAACGTGGAACGCCACATGCGCACGGAAGGCGTGGATGCCAAAGAGGCCACACGGCGCGCCCTCGAAGAAGTCGCGGGGCCCGTCATCGCCATCGTATTGGTGCTCACCGCCGTCTTCCTGCCCGTCGCATTCCTCGGCGGCCTGGTGGGCGAGATGTATCGGCAGTTTGCCATCACCATTGCCGTGTCGGTCATCATTTCAGGCTTCATTGCGCTCACTCTGACCCCCGCGCTATGCGCATTGATATTGAAACAGGGCAAGCATGAAGGAGCGCTCGGGCGCTTCGACCGATGGTTTCAGCATGCCACCTTGCGCTATACCCATGGCGTGCGCTTCATGATGCGCCATGCTGCGCTGGCTGCCGGCATCATCGTCGTGATGCTGGTCGCCACCTGGGGGCTGTCACGCGCCATCCCGTCTGCGCTGGCCCCCGAGGAAGATCAGGGCTGGCTCCTGGCGCTCACTATTCTGCCGCCCGCGGCATCGCTGCAGCGCACAGACGCAGCGGTTCAACAACTGGTCCGCGGCATGGCTCATCATCCCGCTATCGGCAATAACGTATCTTTCGCGGGGCTCGATCCATTGACCTTCGGTCCGCGCACCAATACCGCCGTGACTTTCTTTCCGCTCAAGGATTGGGAGGAGCGCAAAAAACCCGAGCTTTCCGCGCAAGGCGTGGTGGGCGCCATCTTCGGCGTCGGCGCAGGCATCCGCGACGCCATCACGATCGGTATCAATCCTCCGCCCATCAGCGGCATCAGCATAACGGGCGGCTTCGAGGGCTACATCCAATCCCGCGGGGGCGGCGATTATTCAGCGCTTGAAGCCGCCACCCAGCGGCTGG
>Ga0065707_10082313_pt1 | contig 16980 bp, 8 predicted proteins | sample SwiRhicommuniRL3_FD_59094 | JGI IMG/M metagenome (GOLD analysis project Ga0065707, IMG submission 59094) | Switchgrass rhizosphere bacterial communities from Rose Lake, Michigan, USA - RL3 v2 (version 2) | ecosystem: Host-associated > Plants > Roots > Rhizosphere > Soil | place: East Lansing, MI...
TATTATTATTTATTATTATTATTATTTATTATTTATTGTATTATTATATTTGTACAAATTAGCGTAGTTAGGGCAGTTGGTGCCACTGGGCCCTAACCATGTTGCTCCATCCATGAGTCTAGTGGCTAATTTGGCACCTTTATGCCATGTTCTAATTATGAATATATAGTATTTGCTGGGGTCGTTAAATTCCAAATGTATTGTTGTTAAATGCAGCCCTCAAGTCGGCCTTGTTTGCTTTGTTCTTGTTGAATTTAGATCCGGTGGGCATTCCCATCATCGTCACATCACTGGTCGATGGTTTCGTAGGTGGGCCCGGGTGGTGGGTCCCAGGATGTGGAGCTGGAGGATAGTACAGTTGTTGTCCTGGAGGTGGATAGTATGGTTGTTGCCCTGGAGGTGGAGGATAATACGGTTGTTGCCCTGGAGGATGGTAATATTGATGTTGCCCTGGAGGTGGGTAGTATGGCTGCTGCCCTGGAGGCGGATAGTATGGTTGTTGAGAGTAAGCAGGATGAGCTCCTCCAGGCGGAGGCGCGGGTGCAGCTGACTGTGTTGGAGTTTGATGGTGATGAGGTTGGTGATGAGGTTGGTGATGAGGTTGGTGATGAGGCTGTTGATGAGGCTGTTGTTTCTGGTTTCTTGGAGTTTGGCTCATTTGGGGAGATGGCCCTGCATTTGCCTGAGTACTCGCATGGGGCAAATGTGGAGCAGATTGATATCCTAAAGAGGCAGCTGGCTGTGACCGATATATTGGCAAGTTATTGGCGGACCGATGACCAGAACTATGATGCGAGTTGAGAGTTTCCACAGCTGACGACGAATGGTACCCGCTACTAGGAGATTCTTGTCCATTGTCTAGCCCAAACTTTGGAGACCCTACAGACTCTGGGGGTTGAGATTGATTGAAATAGGGCATTCCAAGTTTAGGAGGAAGTTCGGGATTTCTCCGAGTACTTGGTGACAGACTCCATAATGTTGCCAGTGACTCCTGTGACACCTCGGAGTTCGGCCTTGTTTCTGAATTTGGCTGTGGAATATGCTGCGGACTATGCTGTGTTGTTGGGACCTCTGGCAAACATTTCTTTTGAATCACAGCTGGCACTTCGTTTCGTGGTTGAGCAGGTGATGATTCTGAAGATGCGGAAGTATATGCAATTGTTGGAACATTATCGGACCCACTATTCAATAAAACCTTAGCTCTATCTGGTGAGCCTCCCTCTCTTTTCTTTTTCTTCTTGTCTTTCTTTTTTGGAGATACTGGTTCCATTAAGTGAGGAATAGGAAAAAGGTTTGGAGGCATGTTTTCCATGCCCGGTGGAGGCATGTTTTCCATACCTGGCGGAGGACCCAGCGGAAACATACCGTATGGAAATGGGAACATAGCAGCATTTGCTTTTTCCTTTTCCTTTTCCTTTCTTTTCTTTTCCTTTCTTCTCTTTCTTCGCTCTTCTTTCTTCTTCCTTGCTTCTTCGGAATCTTCTAAGGCTGCGAATTGTGGTTCTTGGATGTACTCTGGAGATAAAGATATATCAGTTTCGTTGAGCTGTTGTGGCAGAAGAGATTCATGGATTTCTTGAAGGTCAAGTTGTTCGTATTGTGGTTGTTCATATTGTGGTTGTTCATATTGTGGTTGGGGGTCTGCAACTTGCTGTGCATGTTGATGGTTGGGACTTGTAAGCTGTGCGTCTGGTATATTGTAATTCTCAAAAGGCTCACTTCCTTTGGTGGCATCGTGACTTTCTCTCAGTTCGTACGGAGTTTCATAATTGTCGTAGGGTTCTTCGAATGCTCCTTGTGGCGAATAATATTGGTCTCGCTGTGACGTAGGATATGAGTCTCTGGCAGTAGCATAACCTGACTGGTTACTAAGTGGGCGGCTCGTTGGCGAATGAAGCTCACCCACAATCTCTTGAGGAGAAGAGAGATGCAAATTGGACAAGGCCGCAGTTTGTGCTGTTTGCGAGATGCTCAAGTATTCTTGGTCCATGGGGGAGGGTGGCTTACGGCGATTTGATGAAGATTTCGAATTCTTGGAACGAGATGTGCGGATATGACAATCCCCAGCAAATTCGTTTTCATTAAGGTCCTCCAACGAGTTTATATATTTCCTGTAGTCTGAATGTTCGTTTTCATCAGGCTCAATACCTTGGACATCAATTTTATGGTCCTGTTCATCAAAATAAATGTTAGGTAGCAATTCCTCCGTTTGCTTTGGCGGCGGAGGTGGTGGCGGCAATGGCATTTCTTTGTCTTTATAAGAGCTATGAGTCGGAGATGTTACCCTTTGTTTAGGGGAAGTGGTTTTGGAACCCTTGAAATTGTTTATGTATTCCTCGCTGCTTATTGTTTGTTCGGTTATGACCACCCATTTTTGGAATCCTAACAAGCCAGCTTCCACAACCAATGATCTTCCAAACAATTTCTTATGGTAGGAGGTTTGGTCAGATGCTATAGATGATAGCCAGGTCCAGATGTAGTAGTCTTGTAAAGTAACATTATGGATATCCACTTGGGAAAACAAAGGTATGAATTGGTCGGTTTCAATATCACTTTTTGCCCATCCTGGAGATATATCATAGTCGGAGGAAATGGGGTCAGCGGTGATTCTACTCAATACACGAGCGGATTCTTCGGACAAAGTCGAGAGGATTTCGGTAGTGGAATCTTTTTGAAAGATATTTTTCAAAATCGAATAATTTTCCACGGACAAGAAAGAGTCCTTCTTTTGAAATTTGACGGTATGTCTAACTTTGCTGAGAAGTTCATATGGGGAAGATGAAGGTTTGGTAGATTTAACCAACACGCAAGGAATGGTTATCATAGATTTGGGAGAATCGTTGTTGGGTTGGGGTGGATATGAATTTGTAATGAGAAGTGATTGGAGAGTTTTGGGTAATCTTAGCGTCTCCATCTCTGACTCGGGCAACATAGCTCTAAGGAATGACAAGAGTAGATGAAATAATGCATCAGAACCAACTTTCCAAGACTCTAACCCATCGATGAAATTATTTTCCTTCGAGTATGTGGCATCGTAAAAGAATGATTTCTTTCGAGTAGTACTGTTGAATGCCCACAACGCGGCCATCTTGGCGATCTTTCTACCACTGAGGTAATTATACTGAGAATTTGCTGTTAAACTAATCAACAAATCCAAGAAATCATAAACAATGGAGGCATGTGCCGGAGACAGTAAACATTTGGGCATAATAGTTAAAAAAGCATTCTTGGGATATCCCGCTTCTTTTTCTTTCCGCTTGTATTCATGATAGACGTCCCATCCGATAATTTCGTGGTTCGGAAGTCGACTCCAGAGATACTTTAACGTGCAGATCAATGTAAAATCATCATATTGACGTAAAATGGCTTGAACTTTTGCTTCATCTCTGGTATCAAGCAACTCGCCATCGGGAAATAGACGCGTCAACATTTTCTCCAATTTATCATCGTCGATCTTGGAACGGAATGGAAGAAACACATGTGGCGTCTTGACTCCATTACTTCTTAATTCTCCAGTAATTAAATGTAAGATCAGCTTCAACTTTTTCCTGGTGAGCTGATCTGGACCTATAATCGACAGGGAATTTCGATCACTAGGTCCTGCTAGATTTGGTAGTTCTATCTCTGATTCCTGCATTCTGTGACTATTCAGCTCGTCCATGACATCTATTTTTATAATCTTGATCTAGTTTCTGATCCAAACGTAGTGGAACGAATTCTAATAGTTAATGTGTAAAAACCTGCGAGAAAAATGTCGTAGAGAAAAGTTGTTGACTTTATAATTTCATTTACTTAATTCCTTGTGCTTCTACTAGATCCTCCTGCTGTCGCTATACGCCACTCTCACTATTGTTCAGTATAATGAATGTGATTCTTTTTTTCTCTTGTTTATGAATGTTGCAAAAGCTTCGGTACGCGCACGGGTGCCCCAACCTACGCTCTTAGAAGGCTAACGATACAAAGCTTATCTGAGTACCAGAACTAGAGAGGACCAGATCTATGAATTACGTGAATAGTTCTGTCGGTATTTAAAGCTGCAAATGATTTAACAGATATAATTGGTTATATGCAGTACATTTACATCAGTAGATTCAGCAAGGAGGATATTGGCCAAAATTCCCTCTACTTACTAATTTAATCTCTAGACTAACTTGAAGTAGTTCCCGCTATATCATATACTAACATCCAGTAATATTAAACAGCTATTACCCAAAATAATCAACGCTCCATATTGATTAGTAATCAAATACAGAAAATCAACGACTACTCTGAGAACAGCTAAATAGTTAAAAATAGTGGAGACTTGGTTGGATAGGTCCATATTAATGAATATTAACGAATATTACTGAAAACTTGGAGAATCGTAGTGAATACTAACAGAGATTAGTGCATATTACGAATACTAGAAAGGTTCATGGAGTATTGAGAATTCATGTATACTTCGCTGAGCTCAATATTTAATATTAGTGAATGAGATTAAGTGACTTATTGAATACGCCTCGAGTTAGATACTTCGCAGCGCTCAGTATTTAGATACCTGAGAGAACTAGTCGCTTCGCTCATAGTTCTCAATTCTATAAAGGTAATAAATTGTCTATTGTTGGTGCAGTTGTAAATCGACCATACTGTTTACAGGGCGGAGGTTGAATCCTGTAAGGTCGTTGTATTGCGGTTGTTGTTGAGCAGCAAGGTTGGTCATACTGTGTATAGCTCTGAGATCGGAACCACCGTCGGATATTTGATGGTTTTTATTCGTTGCATGAGGGTTTCCGATCGCTTGATGTCCGAGCGATGCTGGAAGATCTATCATGCTCGAATGGCTAACTATGGGAGCGTTGTTCGACAGGCCACTGGCTGAAAAATTTAAACTGGCATGAGTCATCGAAGTTGATGAGTTTGTGCTTCCTCCCGTGGTTTGAGAATCCGTGGATGCCGGATTGTTGAGGTGCATGGGGAGTGCGGGTGCAATTCCTGAGGTGGGTGCTGGTGGAGGAATTTGGTATACTGTTTGTACATTTGGAGCTTGGTTAATGGCTTGGGTATTATTGAGTGTGGTTGGGATCGTGCTGGGGATCGAAGTGACGTTGGACTGTGAACTTATTGTGTTTTGAGTCACGTAATTGGCCTGCTGTATTATGTTGTTGAACGCATCATATCCTCCTAGTGACTGTGCCAACATAGCACAGTCCTTGTGTCCAACAATGATTCCTTTGAAAGTAATCAACTGATCGCGAAGTTGTTGAACTTGTGCAGAAAGTTCTCGATACCCTGTAGAGTAGAAAGTCAATTCGTCCTCCATCTTCTGCAATTGTAACTTCTTTCTTTGACGACATTTGGATGCAGCAACTCTATTTCTCTCCAACGCACTCTTTCGTTTGTCGCCGCTTGAGGATTTGTCGCCATCAGGACTTGTGCTATCGTCAGATTCATCTAAGTCTTCTTCTATCTGTTTCGCTTCAGCTTTAGTATCTTTTTTACCTTTTCGAGCTGTCTTTGTTACTTTTCTCTTTTTTGACTCCGGTGGACTACCATTCAGCTTGTTCTTATCTGCAATCGAGGGACCAGTATCGGATTCTAGTTTGACGTATGGTTCCTCTGGGATTGTATGTATTTGCTGGTGGTCCCATTGCAGTATCAGAGGTTTTTGAGAAATCTGTTCGGGCTGTACTTGGGGCTTTTGAGAATGAGCATGGGAGGGTAGAGCTTGTTGCTGAAATGGTTGTTGTTGTTGTTGTACTTGTTGTTGTTGTTGTTGCTGTTGTTGTACTTGTTGTACCTGCTGCTGCTGCTGCTGTACTGAATGGATTTGTTGAGGAAGTTGATTCAGAGGTTTAAAATTCTGTGCCTGCAAATTTGGCGCTTGGTTTTGACTTTGATGATCTTGCTGAACTCCTTGTTGGTTTGCAAGCTGGCTTTGTTGTTGATTTTGAATATTTTGATGGGGTTGTGAATATTGAGTCATTCCCAACAAACTAGACAACCCTGGAGTCATGGGACTGTTTAGCAAGGCGCTGGGAGTGGTTAGTCCAGGAACACCGTTGCCAAAGCTGAACGACGATTGGCTGATTCCTCCTGGTGTTAGGCCAGAACGTAAGTTGGATTCATTAGGAGTGAGTCCTGTTTTGCGCAAATTGTTAACAAACTGGTTGTAATTACTGTGGTTTTGTGGGTATGGAAGCGCCTGTCCAGTTTCCGGTGCTGGAACTCCATTCACAGTGTTGTTGGCACCTCCAGCCGTTCCATTATTATTAGTGGCACTCAATAAACTGTTCCATAGGTTTGTCCCTGGAGTATCAGGATTCAAATGTCCTCCGGGAGAAAGCCCAAGGGGAGGCAAGCGTCTTCCACCAGGAGTGAACAACGGAGGAGTTATCCCCGGCAACTTTGCACTTGCTCCTGGTGGATTCAAACTCGACAAGTTTGGTATATGTAAATTGTGTTTATTGTTGTTTGCTGATTGAACCGACGAAGCAGATGCACTCTTCAGTCCAACACTAGACCCAGCGTTCGAGTCCCGGGGCTCCTTGGTAGCAAAGGAGTGTTCGAAAGGATTGGGCTCTAATTCAAAAGAAGTCTTCAGCTAATGTTGTTAGTATCATTCAGTGTGACGTAATAAGCAAAAAAAAACATTTCCTCCGATGGATGACGAAACGGTGTCGATCAATCAGAAAAAGAGTCCGAAATTTTACACATACATCGCTCGACATGTTTTGGATGTCCAAAGCACTGCAGGATATATCGAGATGGATAGCACCTGCTATAAAGTGTGATTATCAGGATTACAATTTGTTTATTAATGTGTCTAAGATTTTTTCAGTCTAGAAATTGGTTGGTGATTACGTCACCATTTTATTCCGGTATTGGTCGGATGTTTGCACGTGACAATGGCGAAGCCATTATATAGTTAGTAAATCTCACTAATATTAGCGACTGAGCGCAGTGAAGTAGTCACTACGATGGGCGATTAAAACTCTTCTAATCAAGAAGACTTCTCTACCCTTTGTACTTTATCAGTATTCAATAAGTCAAAAAATCACTATCTTTCATTATTATCACTAAGTCTCCACTATTCACTAGTTTTGTAGACGATTATGTAAGCAAAACTTCATGATGAATAATGTGGGTAATTGAAGGAAAAAATTACCGTAACTTTGAATATGATATACAGTGGGGATTACAAGGATATTGTATACGTTAACTTAGTTATTAGGGATAATTTTGGACATTATTCGACAAGCTGAATCTATTGATGAAAGTGTACTGCATATAATATATGTATAGGAAACCATCTAAAAACCTTAAAAAACATTAAAAGTTAGAGCATTTGCAACTTTCGCTCACATTTCTCTCAGTATATTAAGTTTCAGATGATCTAACTTCAAACATTCCACTAGCTCTCACTAATATTGACTTATATTGCTTACGATTCACTAAATCTTCAAATAATTCGTCGGTGCTAAGCTTATGTAAGCAACGATCCATAGTATTGTGGGTAATTACTGCTTAATACTACTAGGAATTCGTATACGATATAATGTGGTCTATTTCAAGTGATTCTAGATATAAACTTAGTAAGTACTGGCAATTCTGGTCAGTCCTTTAGTTACCGATGTTAATATACTGCATATAATATGTATACATATTCTTCTGAGATTTAGCTAGCCTAGATACAAGAACAAGAACGAACTCAAGCGACATATCAAGCGACATTTCACTAATACTATGAATTCAATCTAATATAAATGGCTTAAGCTCCAGCTTCACTAAATCTATGCTGAATCTTGTTGAATCTTGCTGAGTCATATTAATAAGTGAGAGACTAGACTATGATCTCTAACCTCTACTTGGTAAGGTCTTTTAAATAATCATTCATTTTTGCCTTGTTTTCTTCTTTGGCGTCTTTGGCAGCCGCAGGATGTTCCTTGACGACTTCCTTGACTTCTTCCATCACAGGCTTGTCTGCAGGCTTGGCTTCAGGTGGGTTGTTCTTGTCGATTTTGATTTGAGGTTCTTGCACAGAAGGCTCCTTGTTAGGAACCATACGTCTCCAATTGGTCTTTAAGGTTTCAGTCAAGTCGAAACGTGGGAACGGATGTGCTTCTGTGTTGAAGACATATTTGTCCAAAGGCACCAAGTTGGAATCGTCAAACAATAAGTATAAGTATTTCAATGTTTCGGCAAACCAGAACGATTCGGTGTTGTCTCTGGTTTGAGGAGGAATTGTGGTGACGTCGTCGAGGGAGGTGTATGATACTTCGCCATTGCTATTTACATGCTTGCCGTGCTTGACAAAACTCTGGAAAATCTCATATCCGTATTCTCTGTATTTGACGTCTCCTGTCAATCTGTACAAGTAGAACAATGACTCGACGGTCTCCGGTCTTTGCAAGTTATGTCTGTCCAAAGGCTTGATGTAGAAATCAGATTCGGCGTCTGTTTTCTCGTTAAACACGACAATTTCCGGCGCCAATCCGGTCTTGACATCTTTGTACATTTTGTAGCAGGTGTAGGTCAATTCTTCTCCAAGTTTGAAGTCAGATTCCTTTTCAGCAGTCCAGTCCGGCAATTTCCGTGCTTCCTTGACTGAAATACCGTTGGTAGCACCAAGTGCCAAAAGACCACCGTAGAAACAGACCAAATGGTCCATTTTTGGGGAAAATGCGCCGCCGAGTCCCAGCTCCAATTCTCCAATAAACGTCAATTTACTTGGACCGGATTTTCTCACCAAGTGCTTCTTGACCCCTTCGACAGACTCGCGGTACATGTCCCAGTAAACTTCTTCTTTTTTGTTTGTTTGCAAGTATTGTTTCAATAAGTATTCGTAGTACGAATCACCACGGGATCCCAATCTAATTACACTTCCTTGATACTTACCAGTACTAGGATTGACATGGATTGGAACCAAGCCATCCTTGGGCTTGTTGGACTCAAGCACTTGCATAACCTTTTCAGCCTTCTTCCAGAATAATACTTCACCAGTCAACAGGGCCAAATATTTGAATTCCAATTGTAAAGTTGCCACCTCGGCAGTGGATGAAGCTCCTCCATCAGTGTGAGACTGGACTCCCTCTCCGGTTTCTAAGTTCACCGACGCATATGGGATCCCGCTATCACTAGCAAACCCTCCAAGCAATGCATTGGCCAAGTCTACAGCTTTGTCCAAATAAACATCGTCCTCCTTAAAATGATATGCTGACAACAAACCACCCAACATTCTAATGGTTGTTTCAAAAACATTGACGTTGTAGTCAAATCTATAGTCGAGATCATCCTTGACCCATTTTTTTGCTCTCTCCAATTCGTCGTCGGCCTTCATTAAGATCAAGGTATCTAAGGAATCAACAATCATCCATCCCAATGGTTTAGGACCCATGTTTTCGCCGGCTTGGGTGATAGGGTGGTAAACGTCCTTCCCCCAGCCGTGGGCTTCATAATCGTGCCATGACTCCAAGAACACCTTCTTGACTTCTTCCTGTCTAGTAGTCCACTTGTTGGATTTAACTAAAGTTGTTCTAGAGTTTGCAGCCGTGTAGTATAACGCGTAAAACACGACTGAAACCAAAAACCCCTTGAGTAACATCACTAATTTGCTTGGTTTCTTTTGTGAAAGTTTGTCCTTGTAGTATAAAGGTAGTTTTGGGTTTGAAGATTTCCGGGCCTTCCACCTATTATCCGAGTTGCCTGTAGAGATTTTGTTTGTGTTGAATGAAAAACTCATTGATCACAATCTCGGGCCCACTATAGTACTCTTGATGGTTATTAGAATTGTGTTGACGTGTGAGATTGATATGTCGGGAAATGTCGTTGGGTCGGGACAATGTCGTGGTGTGAATGTCGGTATATGTCGTGAGATGGATTTCACTGTATCAAAATGTCACTTTTCCTGCACGACTATCGGCTAAATAAAAATTGATAGCTTTTTTCCAACCGTTTCACCGACCCGACTTCGATTTCCTAGCAATAACCAGCCAGTACCCAAAACTATACAACACTTGTTCGCGGGTAACCTTAGTATAAGACTAGTTTTTGTTTTGCAGTCTCGAAAATAGTGGACCAAGACTAGAAAAGTCTGGATATTCTCATCCCTGATGTCCCGCCTGTCAGAAATGACACCACAATATCCTGAGGGAACTCACTCGCCAGGGTCCGACACTCTGACCACGCCGAACTACGAAGGGCCGGGAGACTCTGGCAAGTCAAAGTCATCCCGCCGATCAGTTGCTTGTAAGAGCTGTCACGGGCTTAAGGTCAAATGTACCCCATCGGATATACATAATCCAAGTTCCCCGTGCGTTCGTTGTCTTAACACAAGCCGTAAATGTGAAATAGATTTGAACCAGACAAGAAAGAGAAGAAAGAAGGCTGAAATCATCAACGAGAAGAATGCTCTACTCGCAAAGACTGTTGAGAAGAGCCCCGCCGTGCCCCCAGATCGCGCCGCGGGTACGGCTAGTACCGATATTGTGACTGAGCCGGAGGTGGACACCATAGCCAAATTACAAAATAAGATCAAAATGTTGGAAGCCAGACTAGAACTGCTGCTGCAACCACAACAAACAAGATCTCGTCTTGGAAATGGACGTTTCAATATGGCCGATCCAGCCGAGAATTTCGACTCTCCTCCATTTGTCTCCAAGGTTGACTTGGAAAGTGAAATCCAAATGCTTAGCGATATCAGCTCCAAGCTAACTGACCTCACAAGCGAGATGAAAGGCGTCGCCGACAGAAGAGCGTTCCTACTTAAAGACGGCACGTCCCCAGATATGATTTCAAACAACATTATAACCTTGGAAGAAGCTCGTGAAAGATTGCATATATACAAGACAAAGATATATGCTGCACATCCATTGGTTGAAGTTCCCGACGATATGTCGGTGGAAGAGTTGCAAGAAAAACAACCGTTCTTGCTCAATTCCATCATGTCGGTATCAAATGCTGTATATGATAATAGCGATGATGTCGACAAATCTTTGAAATTGGACAACTTTGCTCTCCAGAAACTTACGATAGAAGTGATGGTTTTGGGAACGAAATCGGACGAATTAATCAAGAGTTTGTTGTTGCTCTGTTTGTGGTACAATACGCCAGAATTGTTTAGACACAGGCGATACCATTTACTCAACACTATCAGTGTTACCATGCTTCACGATTTGGGAATCATATCTCGTCCATCTTACAGCTACAAGAATGAAGACGGTGCCATAACTGTCAACCAAAATAACATTTTCCACAACACTGAGTATCGGAGTTTGATCCTTATCTTATACTTCACTACGGTGAGTATATGTTTGATATTAAGAAGAACCATTTACGTCAAATGGACTCCTTATGTCGAGGAGTGCTGTATCTATTTGGAAAACACCAAAATCAAAAGATGGGTCGAGTTGGCTCGTTTTGCGAGATTGAGCAACTTACTCGACAAAATCCACCATGTACTTCATTGCCCGGACGTTTCTGAACGCAGAAATTCCCTGTACATTATAAGCGAATTTCAAAACCTGTTAAATATTATCCGGAGTCATATTCGAGAGGATGATTATTCATGTTTGGCCTATTATTACTCAGTTGTGGCGTACTTGCATGAACCCGTTTTTGGGGGTGTCTTTGATAAAGACGGTGAAAGCCTCACCCTCAGCGAGAAGTCGGTGAAATCGATTTGGAATTGTACAAATGCGAGTTTGGATGCGTTGAGAATCTTTAATATATTGACACCGAAACAAATTGCCACAATTCCCTTGTTCTATGTTTCCAGAGTCACATATACGGCCGGTATGTTATTGAGATTACGATACCTCATCATATCGTTGCCATCGCATATTGAGAAGGATCTAGTACCTCAAAGTGCTCTCTTGGAAGTCCAGAAAACGAATAAACTCATTCACGAAGCAACGATTGCACACGGTTCCAACCATTTTTTGAAGAAGACTAGATTAGTCATGCAGTTATTTATCCAGACATATGCTACTCAGGCAATTGAGTTGTTGAGACGAAGCAATGATCCTCCGCGAAACATCCCACCCATGAAGGGTGACATGTCTGATGTGGATAAACTTGCACGTATGTTCATTCCTCGGCCCTACGGCAACAAGCCTACGTCAAGTGAAGATGAGGAAGTATTCAATTCGCCGGTTCCGTTGGACATATTGTCTTATGCTGCAACGTACAGACGAGAAGGCTCCTTGCGATTCAATCCTGACCAAAGCTCAGATCTTAGTCTCTGTGAAGCCATAAATAGGCCTGCATCAGTACCGCGACCACCAATCGAAAGACTTCGCAAGGAAAACAACGATTCTTCTACCGGCGCATCCTCTCCTGGAGGTGTCGGACCAACCAGCCCAAGACCTTCGAATATACCTGTGCCAAAACATATCCCAATGTTAGGCGTAAACGGGCGCGGCGGACCCTTTCCTCCAAATATAGGAATGAATGGAAGTGATGGAGCATTACCTCCAGCGCCTCCTAACGGATATCAACCGAATCTGATAGGTGCCAAGGTCTCAGGCTCTTTCTCAGGTCCATCGGGTATACCTTTTCCAACCAGAACGTCACAGAGTTATCCATCTATTCAAGCACATGCGCAGCATGCTCAACATCCACAACAATTCCCACCATTTACACAATTCCAAGGACAACCAATGCCACAGCGCCAAGGTCTGGTCCAACCACTCCAAGGTGGTCCTCGAGTTGCACCACCTCTTCAAGCTTTATCACCCCATCACCAACCGTTTGATGCGCAACAGTTTCAAGCCACCGCGCATGCCAATATTAATAATTTAAAAGGAGTCAACTCGAACTTGGCCAATGCTGACCAGCTCGAAAACTCCTACTGGGCATTGAACGATGAATTTTGGGTTGATTTGTTGTGTACAGAGTCTGACAGACTCAACTTTTCAAGCAACAACCATAATAACTCCCAGATTAATGAAGAAGTATTTTTCATGAATTAACGAATGAGTGAATGAGCGTAGCGAATGAAAGAATGAACGAATGATCAATCAAATATATCTATAAACAATCAGATCTAACTATGAACAACCAGATCTATCGATGAAAGATCAGGTCTATATGTGAGTGATCCGAGTTTTCGGTAAATTAGAAACCACTTGGATCCCAATTATATAGTGAAAATAAAAATATTTAGTATCATAGATCTTTTGCTATTATGAGGTTTGCAGCCACCTGTACTGAAAATTCTTCTACAAGACCCATCTTCTTCTAACTATTCCATCTAAGGTATATGTTATACGGTTTTAGTGATCTCTATGACAATGTTGTGCTTGTGATCGTCCGCCTGGATACTGACCCGTTTACTAGCAATAATCTCTTGATAGGTATACGAAAAGAGACTGGAATCTAAGGTATAATACGTACAGTACTCAAAGAGTCTGGATTCTGAGGTATTGTACTTCAGTACTCAAAGAGACTGGCTTAGAAGTTATTATACATCAGTACTCACAAATTTGCCGTCTTGAGTTACTGATTGATGGCACATTGGATCTTCATAACATTATCTGATTAAGTAAATCTTGTGCTTCACGTTGTCAATATGAGGTCCCAACATAGTGCCCTCCTAATTAACGTCGTTCGATCCCCCTTAAATTTATGATAATCAATTAATGATAATTACAGACAAACTTAATTAAAAAAAACTTTTGCAGCACTTTCGCTTCCACAATCGCTATTTAGAATCGAATATATTTCCTGTATATAACAAACCTGATCCGCCTGTATATAATCACACTATTTAACTTGATCCGATTTCATTCTACACCCAGTGAGGATGTCGAAGACTAAAAACAGAGATAGAGATTCGTTCAATGTGTTGGACGTAGTGAGGATCGTCGGTGGTCTTTTGCTCATGAACGCCTTCTTCTCATGGTGGTTTACCAGTACGTCCACCTGGGGGTACGACGGTAAATGGATAAATACGGGCTACCTTCAGTTTAGGTTGACCAATGGGTACGTGAACTTGACACAGGACGAGCTTTCCAAGTACAACGGAGTAAATCCGAAACTCCCGATATATGTGGGGGTAAATGGGAGCGTTTACGATGTTTCTGCGTCGCCCTCCATCTATGGCCCTAGTGGAATGTACGCCAAACTTAGTGGTAAAGACTGTGCAAGGATATATATTACTGGATGTTTTGGAAAGGACGACGAGTACACGCACGATCTCCGTGGGTTGGATGTGGAAGAAGCGGATAATGACATTTCTAGCTGGCAGAAGTTTTACGAGAACCATCGCAAGTATTGGTATGTTGGACAAGTACAATTACAAGAGGTAAAGACTAAGATTCCAGAACCATGTGAGCACGTGAAAGCCCCAGGATATTATGACCACAAAAAGAGTCCAAACAAGCATTAGAGAGAGTTATTTTACAAGAGCATAGAAAATGGTGGACTCTTAGTCCTTAAAAAAGGAGCTTAAAAACAGTCAAAAAGTCAAGAAAGTTAGTGGTAAATGAAGGTATAACCGTTTAAATCTCACTAGTTAAACAATCATCACAGTCTACTAACTAGTTATATCTATAATTGTAGAATGAATACTCTAGCGAAGTCTATTTTATAATTTTTGAAGCGGCATTTAAACTATGTTGTAAGATTGCCAACAAATCACGGGGTTCTTCTAATCCAATACTGATTCTGATCAAGTTTCTGTCGACACCCCACTGTGCAATTTCGTCCAATTCGTGGTAGTGGGCCAATATGGCGTATGGACACGCCAATGTAAAGTTGGTACCTAACGATGGTCCCTTGTGTATGTTTACGGTGTTGAAGAAACATATAGCAGCAGCTTCTTCATGGAATACAAATGAAATCAATCCACCATATCCACCGTCAGCATTTCTGATGGAATCATAATGATGTTTGGTTGGACTAATACTTGGGTGGTATACCTGGGCAATCAAATCACAATTTTGCAACAATTTGACGGTTTCCAAGGTGGTGTCGTCGATCTTGGCGGCTCTGGAAGCAAAGTCACGCGAGTTTCTTTCCAAGTATAAAGCGTCTTGCTCCCATAACAAGTCTTCAAAGTCTTCGTCGAAATACTCTCTCAAGATATCGTAATACTTGGAGAGCGGATTCAATACAAGCGATCCAGCCATCACGTTAGAGTCTCCAGAGAACACTTTAGTTAACGACGAAGCCACCATATCGGCGTATGGCAAAACATTGATATTCAAAAAGTTACCGACAGTCTCGTCCACCACCACAGCGAAGTTGAATTTATCGGCCAATTCTCGAATCTTCTTCAAGTTGGGTGTTTTCAACAACGGATTGGATGGACATTCACAGAAGAGAGCCATGATATCGATGGTTCCGCTCTCCAAATCCTTTTCAAGCTGGTCCAAAGATTCGTCATCACCCATACCTAAGAAATGACACCCAGGGCCAAATTTGTTGAGAATATTGAGGGTGTCAAGATATGGAAATCCAAAACATACTGACTTTTTGGGTGTATCCCAGATATTCAACAATGCACGGTGAGCATTGAAAATAGCTGCCATACCACTAGGATACAAAAGCACATCCACCTCACTCAAATGCTTCCCTCTTGACGCCTTTTCCATCTCTTCGATCTGATTGTGAGACTTGTCTACTTTCCCACAGATTCTTCTTCTCAACGCAATCTTGGATTCCTTAGCAAACTTCAAGTCCAAAACACGACCGTACTTTTGTTCAATAAAAGTATTGAACTCTTTTTCGATCTCTTCGTTGGCTGTCAAAGGAGACGAATGTGAGATCGACGGAGACTTTTTCTGGATTTGTTTGGCCTGAAGGTCCTGCTTTAGGTTATTGTTGGCGGAACTCTTATTCAATACGTTATGTGAAGAGTTTGGAAAAAGCAGTGGGCCCGGACTGGCTTCTTTTTTGAACAACTCTTTTAACAAATATTCTCCCATCCGAGAACTGATCCCTTCTCCCGAATGTTGCCAGTATTGTTTGGCAACAGGAAACTCTTCAGTTGGAAAAAACACCACTCCAATATTGGTTTCCAAAACTGTAGATTTTTCATCGTCGTTGGCGGGAGGTCGCGTACTTAATTGTAAGACTCTTACAGACGGTTTGTTGTCAGACCGTTTTTTTATAAACTCACGACATCTTTTGGCAACATTGTAGGTTGGAAACACCATTGCAGACTCTCCCTCTCTTCCATACTTTGTTTCTATCTCCTTAGCTACTGTTTTGATCACGGAGTGGATAAAGAATCGTGGATATCCCAGCGTCATCTTACTGACGACCCAGTCTTCGCCTTTTTCGTACCCGATAGTGGCTTCCCATGTTGGAAGAGTCACTGAGACGGCGTGTTCGATGTTGGGTATAGGTTTCCCTATTTCTTGCGAGGGCATGTTGTGGTGAAGAATAGTTCTGTATTTCTGTCTGGCATTTGTTCTGATGAATCATCGAGATCGAAGGGCGTGCGCGTGCGAGAAGTGACCGAAGCGGAGTTATATCAGGGTGCGTTCCTTGACAAAGCCCTTGATAGTAATAGGAAAGATCTCTGACACGATTAGTCTCGATAGTCTCGATCAGTCACTCTCTAGTAGTAGCTCTCTAACAGTAATCCTCTACTAATGTCGTACTTTTCTAATCTCGTACCTCTCAAATCTCGGACCTCGGGTCTATTCGCTTTCTACAGAATCCCAAATTAAGAATATATTACTATTAATTTCATCTATAAGAAGAAGTAAATGCGAAGAATTATACAATTATAAGAGCAGGAACATCTCTAAGTCTTGTTTTGATAGTTTTTTGCTTTTTTAGGGTTTTCTTTTCGTAAATTGATGAGTTAAGAGCAATTATGACTTTATGCAATTCACAGCTCCCTCCTTGAGACGATTAAGATCATTACCGTTTGCAATAGCAGGGGTCTCGGCGGCAGGGGCTGCGGCTCCCTTACGGTTATGTTGCATATGAGATTGAACCAAGTGGCCAGCGGCTAAAGCAGAACAAAGCGAAAGTTCAGCAGCCAATACT
>Ga0065707_10082315_pt1 | contig 16960 bp, 37 predicted proteins | sample SwiRhicommuniRL3_FD_59094 | JGI IMG/M metagenome (GOLD analysis project Ga0065707, IMG submission 59094) | Switchgrass rhizosphere bacterial communities from Rose Lake, Michigan, USA - RL3 v2 (version 2) | ecosystem: Host-associated > Plants > Roots > Rhizosphere > Soil | place: East Lansing...
GGAGTCTGTTATCCGGTTGGGGTGGGGTGGCGATTGTCAAGGTACTCGGCCAAGCTGGATCGCACCGAGAAGGATGGAAGGCGGGCGGCCCCTTCCCGACTGGAGAAGGTCACGGGTTCCGACAGGGGAAGCGGCGTGTGCGTGGCGAGGGCGGGGACCTGAAAGAGCTTCGACGTGTGGCACACGCGGCACGTGATGGCCGGGTCCACGGTGACGGTGCGACAGTTGCCGCACACCCACGCCCCGTGACTCCGCTCTCGGGGGAATCGCGCCCGTTGCACCGTAGGCGCGGGAGTGAGGTCCAGGTCCTCAATGGATTCCGTGGGGAGTCGAAACAGTTGCATCGTCACCTTCACATCTTGGCACCGTGGAAGGTTCGTCAGGGGGTGGCTGGCCATGGAATCACAGAGGACCAGCGTGGGAAGGCGACCCGGGACCGCGGCCCCGTTCATCGTGGAGAAGCTCACTCCTTGCCCGACCGGACTACCACATCCGCATAGCGCCACCATCGTGAGAGGGAGAAGGAATCGCATGGTCTGAATCTACGCACGGTCCCGGGGCTGTCAAGGGACGGGAGTAAGGGCCAGGGTCCAGAGGGTCCCGGTAAACAGGACGCGCATGGTGCCCGCTGCGGCGTTGTTGACGCTGCGAACAATGACCGCCATGCGGGCCCATAGTGCCACGTTCGACAGGTCTACGACTAGTGGAGTCCCTCCCACGATGGGGCCAACCTGGTTTAGGAAATCCCCGTCCGGTGCCCCGACCACCCCAGGAGTAAACCCTGTTTCCCATATCATCGGGGTCCGGCGACCCGAAGGCGAGAGCCCGAGATTTTGACGGTCATTCGGTGGGACCTGTTTTTCCATATCAATGACCTGACCGTCCGCGGTCCAGTTGGCCACCACGTGACCACCGAATGCGGGGTTCGCTGGATCGACTCCGAATCCGCTGTGAATCCGTATGGGATTCGGGCCCGTGAATTCCAGGGTGTCTAAGACCGCACAAAAGGCCGCGGCCCGATCTAGCTGTGGGGTCTGAATCTGAAAGTTGGCGGTTTGGGCCCCGACCCCTGACATGACTTGTTCGAGTGGCGTTGCGCGGAACCGGACCCCGTTGACGCGAAAGGGCGGGGCGTCCAGTTGCATTAGTTGGATATCCACGCCCGCGGCGGTATTGAGGCGCAACGTGGGGGCGTTAATGTCGGCGGGGTTCACCCCCATCATCGAAGAGATGGCCCGGGAGAGGCGGGTGTAAAATTCTCCCTGAAGATCAATGCCGGGCACTTCGTTCCGCAGATGCGGCCCGGTCATAGTCCCGGGATGGTCAGGACTCCCGTGGCTCCCGTCTTGGCTGCGGCCAGGGCCGCGCCCGCCTTTCCATTCGCTACGTCCTCCCCGAGGACGCCCACCCACTTGATGCCCGGTAAGGGGACCCGTCCGTTCGTGAGGTCCACCGGTTCGCGTGTGACCGGCGACCGAATCCAGTCGGGACACGTGTGGGTGTAGGGCTCCCCTTGCCGTTGGGGGTTAAGATATTGTCCACCACACGTTGGACAGATCACACTCTTACTTAGATCGCCGTTCATTGGTCCCACTCCTCAACGCAATACACGGGGGCCCCGTAGTCGTCGCCAGCATCCAGGGCAAGGGTAACGGTGCGTATGCGATACCCTGGGAGCAGGATCGCGTTACATGGAAGCGGTTCGACTTGTGGGTTGTTGGCGAGAATGGTGCCTTGCCCGGTCCCGAAATCACCGAAGGTCCATCCGATGGTCAGAGTCGCCGTTTGTGCCGCGTGGGCCGAAGTTGTACTAAAGGTGTTTGTGCCATCATCCAGGGTCAAGGCCGGGAAACGGTTGGCCACGGTGCCACTTGTCGTTAACGCCACACGGAACGACACCAACCGCCAACGCTTTCCAGCGGGGACGGTTTCGGACACTTCGACGCCCGCCGCGGGGTTCGTCCCGACAATGACGCGGATACGCCCGGTTCCAATGACCCCATAGGCTCCAGGTCCGCCGCTCATGCCTTCGCCCTCGCCCGCAGATTCTTCCCGAGCTTGAAGCCCACCCGGACAATCGACCCGACTGGTTGCACGGTGTTCAGGAGATAGACCCCGCTGCGACTCGGTACATCATCGAAGTCCCACGACAACCCGTTGGTATTCACGGTAAAAAATTCCCGGCCCTGGCCCACGATCAACTGACAGACCGCGCCCACAGACAGGGCGTCAATCCAGATACGCGACAGCGGGGTTTCTTCCGGGAAGATTTTTAGCGGGGTCGCATTCGCTACGGTCAGGTCTACCTGTACGACCTGTTGCGCGGCCCCGTCGCCAATCGGGTCGAAGCTTGGGCCGGGTTCCGCGTCCAGGTCCGCGATCACGACCACCGGAATAAACGGAAGCTCCCCAACCTCCCCGTCCTGGATCGCCAGGTTGAGCGCGATCTTGCGACGGAGGGAAGGCGTCACCCGCATGTTCCGAATGCCGGGCGCGGGCAGGGGTTCCTGTTTCTCTTCTCTCGGGGTCACGTGGCCATTTCCATCCGTGTCCGCACATAGGCCGAAATCGCGCTACGGTGCTGCGGACTCTCCAGGTGGTTCCAATCGGGTTGCGGTTTGAAGTCCCCGCCCCATTGCAATCCTAGTTCCTTCGCCAACCGGCCAAAGGTGAGCTTCTGTAAGGTACCCCGCACCCCGCCCACGTCAACCGCGAATCCGACCTCATGCATCGACGTGCCCGGCAGGACCGCGGGACTATTCGGGTGCAGTGACGGGTTTTCGTTCAAGAGCTTTTGATAAGCCCGGGACCGTCGCCCCCCTTCCGCAATCCAGGGGATATCCGCCAGCACACAGAGTCGCCGATGCTCCAGCACGACCGGCAGAAAGGCGGGGTCCAGTCCCGCCAGGATTTCACATTCTTCGTCCGTGAGGGGAAAGAGCACCGACCCCTACCGGATCGCCCGCCACGCAATGACCGCCAGTACGATCACCGCAGCCCATACGAGTCCCTGTTTCCACGTCATGCGTTCACCCTCGCAAGGATAAGGGGAAGGGCCACGGAAAGCCCATACGCGCTTATGGCGTTCCCGGCAAGGGTCGCAGGAAGCGCCGCATACGGAAAGGCAAGCTGAAGACCGCCAGCTACGTTTACGGTTGTGGCGCTCGCTACGACCTCTAACCCAAAGTGTCCACCACTCACTGAAGCCTGTATCCTGATCGTCGGGGCCGCCACCCCGCACACATAGGCTGCCCAGTACCACCCGGGAGCGAGGACCAGGGACACATTCGTAATCTTCCCGTTCGCGCTCGCGTTGGTATCGAATTGGCCACTATCCACGACCAGGGTAGTGGGCAGGAACGGGGCCACACTCGACGCCCGATAGATACCGCACCGGGCCACACTGCCCGCGCCACCCGTCGCTGTCACGACGAAGGCCAGTTTGTCAATAAAGGTGGGCCGGGTAATCAGGAACGGACATAACCGTATCACGTCGATAGCGATAACCTGACCCGGCCCTACGGTCGGGGATAAACTGAGAATCCGGTAGCCAATATCAACATTGCCGAACCCTAACGTAGCCGAGAAAGGAACATAGGGTAACGCCGCTTCCATTAACCCGCCCCCTACGTCCGGGTCATTCGGGCGGGACATGGCCGGGCCGGGGCCGGTCACTTGATCGCGCTCCTGACCGCGGCGCTGCCCGCTTCCGACACCAGGAGATAGACCCCGAGTGCAAACAGAATGATCCCGATGATGGACCCGGCAATCCCTTGCGCGACGGTCACGCCAACCTGTTTCATGGTGTCCAGGGACGGCAGCCCATAGGATGCTTCTGAAGCCTGGTAGCCACCCGGGGCGGTCATTGGGTCCGTGCCCCGGATCACGGTGGGCCCCTGGCCGGACACACTGTTGTTCAACGTGTTCTCCCACAGCGGGACTTCCAGGGTCAACAACTGATACCCGGGACTCTGGCCTAACAGGGGCGTGTTCACAGTTGCCCGTTTGGGTCGTTGGTGGGCTGCTGGCCCACATACCACTTGCGGGCAAACCACAGCCCGAGGGCGGCCAGCACCAACGCCACCCCTACTTTGTAGCCTTTCGTCACGGGGTCGCCGTTCCTTTCGCCTTGTGGTGTCTCCACCAGACATACGCCAGCGTCACCAGGGCCAGCACCACACCCCACAGAGCCCAGTTGGGCCCGCTGGCATCCTGGCCGCCGCTCTCCACCGGTTGCACGATCACTTGCGGGGCGGACCCACCCCCGCCACCCGTCGCCCCGCCGAACATCGACGCATACAGGCCCGCCAACGTGTCGAAGGGGTTCCCAATCGGGTTCCCGGGATTGTTCGGGTTCTCGGGGTTCCCAGGCTGCGCAATGGGCTGTCCCGCGGGGTTGGGCACCGTGGGGATAATGGACGTAATCGGGCCCGGGTCGGGCTCCAGGGTCACGATGGGCCGTTGATTCGACACGGACGGTTGATCCACGATCCGGGGAATAATGGACGTAATCGGCCCGGGGTCATACCCCCGCGGCCCTTCATCCTCTATCACGATGGGCTGTTGCATCCGGGGGATGATGGACGTAATCGGTGCCCCCGGACCTTCCGCGTCATACCCTTGCTGCCCCTGTCCGTCGATAATGATGGGCTGTTGTATCCGGGGAATAATGGACGTAATCGACGGTCCCGCAACAGGGATCACCGGTCGGTCGTCCAGGGCCATCAGTCCCGCCCCCGCTCGCATCACAGCCCCCGCGGACGACTACCCGTCGCCCCTGGCAAGCGGACCAAGCCAGCAGGAACCGGGGCCGTAATTTGATACGGACCCGTCCGGTTGACGGACGTGCCCGCGCTCCCCTTCCCGCCCCCCTTCAATTTGCCAATCATCTCGGCCACTGAAGTCCCCAGTCCGATCAATGCCGTGGCGGTTTGCGCCCGGCCCTGGGACTTGGCGGCAGCCAGTTGCGTCCGACTCTGGATTTCCGCCGCGTCCGTCGCTGAATCAATACGGCGGTCCTCAAGGCCCGCTTGCAATTTCGCAATGGACAACTGAAGGTCCCGCTCGCCCTGGCTGTTGGCGTAGTTGGCGCTCAAGCGGTCCCGCTCCACTCCCGCCGACAGGTCCGCCAGTTTGTTTTGAGTGTCCGCCGCCAGTTCCGATTCCCACTGGCTCCCGAGCAAGTTAGCCAGCGATGCAAAGGCCGTACTGCGGGCCTGTAGCACCGCGTCCCCACTCGGGGCGTTGCCGGTCGGGTCCCCGCCCAAGGTTTGCACCGTGGGAGAGCTACTCGAACGGCGGGCCAGCAAGACCAGCACCAACACCACGGCGACCGCGGCCCCGATATACAGGAGAGTCTTATTGGATTTCACGGGGCCCCCCGGGTCGTATCCATCCAGGGTTTCGGCTTGTATATCCGGGGCTGTTGATCCATCGGCAGTTGGCCCTTATAGCGTTGGGCGGCCACCACGGGACGCGACAACGCCGCCCGGGACCCAAAGGACCCAATCAAATCCTGATAGCCGTTCTTCTGGCCGTAGGGCAACCGGACCACGGGCAATTGCTCCCGGACCACGTTGCCCACGCTGTCCCGCCCGATGGCCCCGCGGTCATAGTCTTGGGGCCAGTTGCGTCCGCCCATCTCTTCCGGGACGTACCGGGTGCGGATGATCGCATTGCGGAACCGCTGGCCTTCCGCCGAAAAGGCGACCGCGGTTTCGGCCTGATTCGTCCCCGGGCGGGCATGCTGCGACCCTTCCGCATACAAGGCCCACACCCGGGCCGCGGACGGATACACTAGCGGCCCTGGAGGGTGGAGAAGGTCCGTTGATTGAAGGACGCCAGCCCGCCCAAGATTTGGTTGGCCGCGGCCCCGCCGTCTTTCACGACCAGATACAACATGATGGCCGCGAATGCGCCACCGAGAAAGATCGTAATGATTTTCATGCGACCCCTTTGCGTACCGCAGTAGACGCCAGATAGAGCACCAGGACAATCAACAGGGCTCCCCCGAGCTTCGGGACCTGATCCAGCAAGATCAACAGCACCGCGGCCCCAATGATCCACCAGAGGGCCACTTGCGGGGCTGTTTTTACGACAGCGACAGGACCGGCCATTCAAACGCCGCGGGCTTGGGTGGAGCCTTGGGCGTTGACGGTCCCAGGCCCGGCAGGGTTTGCGCCTTCCCGACCAGCGTGGCCCACGCCGCTCCCAACCGATCCAGTTTGCCGGTCACGGCCAGGTACAGAATCCCCAACCCGAGGACCACTAGGAGGGACCCCGTGGCACCCTTCACGGGGTTCCCGTCGCATCGCTTGACGCGGCCAGCTTGGCTTCTTCTTCGGGAATCGGCTGATGGCCGGCGGCCAGCCATCCCGCATAACTGTGATAGTGCCGCGGACAGTTGTTGTTCGGACAGAGTCCTTCCCCGGACACCAGCGACGTCAGCCCGCACCGCGGACAGGTAGACTGTTCATGCGTGGCCGAGCGGGTCACCCCGAAGGTTTCCGCGGGAGCCTTGGCGGCCACCGCAACCCGCTCAATGGGCGGGGTATCGCTCTCCCGGGTTTCCGCGTCCGCCGCATACTCCTGGACCCGGGTTACGGCTTCCCGGCAGTCGTTCAGGGTCGTATAGCTCTCGCCCCCGTCCGCGATAATTTTCCCGTTCGCCGCTCGCAAGCTCCAGCGGTATTCCCCGCCCGCATCGGGGTAGATCACGAAATGCGGCTGACGTTTCGACATTCGACCCCCTTTAGATCGCCGCGATAAACGGCGTCAGCCCGGGCACCTGGAAGCGCCCAAACACCATCTTAAAGAATCCGATGCCGATGATGGATGCCAGGGCGACAATGAAGACGTTGTAGATCGACAGTTTGATGGAATGAAATTCTTCCGACTGGCTGCCGAAGCGTTGCGCGGCCCACATCAGGGCCACCAGGAGGACCGCCAGCACGATCCACCAGGAAAACGGCTTGGCGAGAATCCCGCCCCCTTCGCCCGTGTTGGCGTCCGACGCATCATCTTGCACGACTGTTCGCCCTCCCGAGTCAGCCGCAAAGGAATTCAGGACCCCCGCGGCCTTGTAGGAACCTGACGTGTACGGGGTCAGGGCCCCGCCCCGTTCCCCGAGGGTCGCGCCCGATGCTTCCGGGTACACGCCCCGCGTGTTGACCGTGTTATTGACATCACCACCGAAAACGCTGCGGACCATACCGGCCCCCTCAAGCTAAAGTCAAAAGGTGAAGTGGCACGGGTCGCACACGGTGTCGCCACCCCTCGGAGGTCCCAAGCAAAAAGAGTGTTAAGCCGTGGGACCCGTGCCACTGAAACGTGTAACCGGTTGTCCGCTTACTCCAGCATCTGGAGAATACGCCGCACCGACCCGAGCGACGCGACACCGATCGTGGCACCGCTGTTGATTGTCACGATGGACTCCAGGGTCGAAAGTTCTTCCGCGTCCACGGCGTCCCGGGCGTCGCCCGCCGACAGGTCTTGCATGGCGTGCCAGAGGTCCAGGTACATCACGCCCGTGACCGGGTTGAGTCCGTAATTCACCCGCTCCCAGGCCCGTTCCCACTGCCGGTCCACCTGGTACACGCTGTCCGTTTTGTTGAACCGCAGCGTGTGCGAGTCCCAGTTGTCCGACCGGGCACCGTTCAGGTTGATCCGGTGGGCCAACTGCAAGAGGACACCCTGCCGCGGCACGGTGTAGATATTCTGCCCGACCGCGGTAATCGTTTGGGTTTCCTCCAGGGTCCGCACCAGGGCCAGCGGGGGAAGACGGAACACCCGCGGGTCGGGAATTTCGTAGTAGTCGTAATAGATGAAGAAATTTCCCGTGGTCGCCGTGACCAGGGTGGCCGGGTCCAGCAGGGCCCCGGTCGTGATGTTCACGGTCACGCGGGTTTCGGGAGCCTGGAGGTTAATCAGACCCGTATCGAATTGGGACCCCGTGTTGGCCGCAATCGGCAGCCAGTAGGACAGGGCCCACGTGTTGGCACCCATTGCCACCGGGGCGACGTGAATGTCCGCGTTGGGTGTGGTGTCCCCCACGCCCGCCTTGTCCGGGCGGTAGCCCAATTCTTCCACCCAGGGCTGAATCATGTACGCCCCGTACCCGGTCAGGTCCACGATGGACGCCGCACCGATGTTGGCACTCACGCCAATGCGGGCCACCAGGTTCCAGGGCCCCTGATCCGCCAAGGCCCCCGCACCCGACAGGGTGACGGTGCCGCGGAATTGTACGAACACCCGGTTCAGGAGTCCGACCCGGGGAAGCTCTTGCGGGGTCAGGGTCGCAGACGTGGCGTAGGCCACGGAAGTCACGAAGGCCCGCCGCTGGCGGGTTCCCGCTCGCAGGGGCAGAAGTTCACGGGCCGCAGTCGCCATTACGCCGCTCTCCTTTTAGGGTCCACCGATAGCCGCAAGGTCAAGGGACCGACCGCGGCCCCATCTTGTGGCGCATAGAAAAAATGATGCTTGGGCAGGTTGAAAATCTGTTCTTCGTCCAGGCCCGTGATATCGGCCATCCGTTCACAGTCCTGGGGAAGTTTGAGCTTGAAGCAATAGACGTGTTCCGACTCCGACAACATGACTTGCGGAATCCGGGACGGACGTTGGGACGCGATATAGGACGCGACGCCAAGCTCCCGGCCCCGGGTCAGACACGCCCCGAAATGCCAAGGGTAATTATCGGCTTGGGCAATGGCCGCCACTTCATCGACATACAGGGTCGTATGTTGCCGTCGATACACCCACTCGAAAAACCGGTCCAGGGTTTCTTCGTCTTGCAATTCGTCGTAGGTGGGCCGGTAAATGATGCGCGGGCTCTTGCTCTTGACAGCCCCCGCCAAGGTCGTATGAACTTCGTACCCGTCCCAGGCTATCCGGCCCTTGGCGTCCATCACGGCCACATACGGGCGGACCCGACACGCCATTTCCGCCAGGGTCGTTTTCCCGCTCCCGGTTTGCCCGACAAAGGCCGCCCGATCCGTAGGACCGGGCATGAGCTCACTGAACGGGCGGGGTGTCGTGGGCATGGTCGCGCTCATAAGCACGGCGCAAACGGACGCACATTGCTTCCACGTGGGCCACCCCTTCCAGAAGGTCTTCATCCTTGGCCCTCGCCAAAAAAGCGCGACACGCGGGAAGTAGCATTGCCATCTGCGGCCCCAGTGCCCCGCCGATGGTCTGAATCAGCTTGTCCACTTCCATTCGGAATTGGCTGGCGGGCCGCGTAGGCGCGACGGAGCTTTTCCGTTTCAGCATACCGAGCATAGGTCACCACAATGGCGGTTGTCGTCAGGCCCACCCACGGCGCCACCCGGGCCACGAATTTGCTGGCTTTTTCCATCTGCCGGGCGGGCAGGGAATGCAAACACGCTTCCAGTTGTTCGGCCAGGATCGCCGCTTCGTCATCGTTCAGTGGCCAGTGTGGACCCTGCCCCGCCAGCTTGGGCAAGGTATACAGGCCACGCAACAACATTTCCAGCGTCAACCGGACGGACAGGGCTTTCGGCTTGGGCTCCCGGGGTTTCCGTTTCCGGCCCAGGTCCTCAAACGGAATGTCGCCCGGGGTAGGCTGCGAACTCTCTAGCCGAAGATCGCCCGGTGCAGTATGGACCGCTTCACCTTCGGCGCTTCCGCGCTCGCTGGCGGGGCTGCCGGAAGTGGGGGCGGTTCGATTTCGACTACCGCGGGGGCGTCCCCTTCCGCGGGGACTGTCACCAGGGCTGCCGCTGCCGTCGCTGCCGCCGTCGCCGCTTCCGCGGCCTGTCTCGCTGCCGTCGCTTCCGCTTCCGCGTCGCTCACCCGTTCCTCCAGCCGTTCCACTTGCGCGGTCAAGGCTTCCGCCCGCCCGTTCGCTTCCCCCGCCAACGCTGCGGCGGCTACGCTTGAGGCTTCCGATAGTGTCGGGGTCGGGGTCGGGGGCGAGTCCACGACTACGTGGACTGTGGCTTCCTGACTCTCTGGCATGGGGTTTCTTCATGTTGGGGAAGGGGAAACCGTGTGGTAGGTCACAATCCCGACCGTGGCCCCGCCCACCGCGACCAGCATGGCCCCGAGGTCACTACTCCCGATCCCGAGCACCAGGTGGGCCACTACGTAGGCCAGGACGGAAACGACCCCACAAGCGGACGAAAGGGTCGAAAGGTCGAAAGACCTTAAAAGCATCTGGCCGCACCACTTAGAGGCATGCGGCCAGTATACACCAGGGGCCCACCCTGTCAAGGCCCCCTTAGCCGCGGCGTCCCATCCGGGCCCGGGCCGCGGCCTTCGCTTCCTCGGGTGTCAACACCTGGCGGGACTGCGGGGAGAACATCTTACCCACCAGGACAATTTTCGCACACTCCACCAGCCCCAACACGTCCGCCCGTCCGTTCACGCTGGCCACACGGATTTCCTGGGCGTTTGGTAGCTCACTCGGGTACTCAATGGCCACATAGACCTCGCCCGCTTCCTGACCTTCCTCCAGGGCCCGGTCATAGACCGGGCTGGAGGTCACTAGCAACGCTTCCGCTAGCTTGAGAATCCCGAGCGTTTTGGGCATCGGCAATTCCGATTGTAAGTCGATTTCTCCCGCTTGCGGTCCCGTGGCCGCCAGTCGGATGGACACCGTTCCCGCCATAACCTAGACCCCCTTGCCATTGTCAAGTAATGATCGTTGCCCCGCATGGTCCGCACAACAGTACCCGCGGGCATGTCCGTCCAGATACAGCCGCTCTCCCGCCCCCTTCGGAATCCACCACGTCCGGCACCCGGTCACGCAACAGCGTACCGACCGGACGTTGACTCTCCCAAACTTCACCCGGCCCGCGTCCCACGCCCGGTCCAGTTCGTCCAGGGTCGTTTTCCGTCCGCTCAAAACGGCGTCCGCCCCGTGCGGTCCCAGTAACAACACAACCAATGGTGACGCTGGCCGCTGATGGGGTCGGTACAGAATCCCCCGTCCGTCAGGTGTGGGGCGCAACACATCGGGTCCGGGCAGGGCTTGGGCCACTGATCCCACCCGACCCGCCCCCGGGGAATCGTTGCCACCGCGTCCCGTTGCGCGTCCAAGTCCGCGGGTGGATACAGTCCGGGGAAGCTCTCCCGCAGTGAAGCCGTTTTCCCATCCGGCCACGTGATGGGCCGGTCCTCATGCTTGACCCGCTGCCGCGGCGGGTCCACCACGGCGGACAACGGACCTTCCTTTTGTCTCGCCACCAACGCCAACCATGCGGCGGAAGGGGTAGCCCCGGGGACTTCAGTGGGTTTCACTCGACGTGATTGCGCCCCAACAACCCGGCCTTTAGTCTTGCCAGTGTCCCGAACCTTTTTGCCGGGACTGCCCCGCTTCCGCTTTTCCACGTTCCGGGCCTACTTCCCGGGCAACAGGTACACTTCAAATTCTTTCAACGGGTTCCCCTTCCCCGTGTCCTTCCCCTCGCCCGCGTAGACAATCGCCACGCCCTGGCCGATTTCGATACTGTCCAGTTGCGCTTTCAGGAGCTTGGGCGTAGAGAAGATCACCGGCCCCTTGTCGGTGGCAATCGTGGTCTTGAATCCGTTCCGAAAGGATTCCATCCCCTTGAAGACCCCGACCACTTCCTGCCCCTCGCGCTCCCACTCGAACCAGTCCCCGGCCTGTTGCACTTTCTTGGCTCCCGGGAAGCGGGTGGCATACTGCCCCTCGCCTTGCTTCTGTTTCGTGGCCATTACCGGACCTCCTGATAAAGAACATTCCAGCGGGACCGAAAAAACGGCGGCACGTCGCCCGCATCGACGTGTCGCGCTCGATTCAAGTTGTGGGCTTCCCGCTTCGGGTCGCTCCCGAGCAACAGTTGTAACGCCACCACTTCCACCGCGGAACGGGGGCCGGGTCGGACCCTCGCTTCCAGATGCCACCCCCGCCCGCTTGGGGATCGTCGATAGGAGAGCCATACCAACCGCCGACAGGCCCGCTGGAGTCGCTCCACAATCACCCCGAGACACGGGGCCGCCCGTTGATCCCAGTCTACGCGGACGTTCACGCCTAGAGCCACCAGAGGCACATTTGCGACCACTGAACCACCCGACCGAATCCGACCACGGCAACCGCCACCCACCGTCGCCAGATCATCGGCACGACTTCCCATGGAACACCGATTCTCCACACGCGGGACACCGCCGCAGTTTCCGTGCTTGGGCTTCCGCGAAATCCGCCACCTGTTCCCAACACCACGCCAACACATTCACCAGCGGCACCCACCAGGGCCACGTCACCGGGGCGCGGGGTTCTTCCTCCCACATCATTCCGCCACCCTGGCGACCCGCCACCGACCCCGCAGCAGGGGCCGGGCCATCGCTTCCAGGTTCTTCGCGGTCCCGTGCCCGCGGCTAGTCGTGCGGCCATCCCGACTATTCACCCGTTGCCAGTCCACCCAATGAATCTGAAATTCCGTCACCCGGGACCCGTGACAGGCCCGCCGTACCGCGGCCACCACCGCGTCCTGGCCGGCCCCGCGTGGGGTCAGGATCCGAACCGTCACGTCAAGGCGCATACTCGAACCCGACTCCGCATAGGAAATGGTTACTTCCCATTCTTCCCGCGTAGGCGTCGCTGGAGCCTTCGCCGGGCGTTTCTTTGGAGTCGGGCGCGGTGTGCCCGCTGTTGGTTTTTGCTTGGCCCGCTGGCCCTTCCCCTTCCGAATCGGTACACGTTTTCCCTCTTTCTTTTTGCGTGTGGCCCATCCCCGCTTGGCCGCGGCCGCTCGCTCCCGGGCTGCCTTCCGTCGCGTCGCCCATCCCTTCTTCGCCGCGGCGGATCGTACATCCTTCCGCTTCTTCACGTGGGTACATCACGCAACGCCGTCAGGATTTCGGCTTGCAACCGCATGGCGACCGGGGGCATGATCCAGCCTTTGGCCCGATGTTCGTGGACCCATACTTCCAGTTGCTTGGCCGCTTCCACATCCAGCGCCACCAGGATTTCCCCGCTGCGAGAGTACCAGCCCAGGACCTTCATCCAACCGCCAGTCGTTGAACGTAGGACCGAATTGCATATTCGTAATACGTCATGCCGTTCAGCTTTTCGGCGGACTTATACCACGCGGAAAATTCCGCATTCGTTGCCGTGGGCGACAGGAAGGCCGCCCGCCCGTGTGGGGTATCCATCGCGGCCAGCACCATCCGGGCCGCATGCGCATCCGCCCCGCGTTGGGCCGCTTCCCGCTGTTCCAATTCCTTGGCGCCCATCAGTCAATGACCACCTTGTCCCAATAGTCGGTGAATTGGGCCACCCACGCCCAATGATGATCCTTCACGGACGTATCGCCATGCCGCAAGGCACTCGCTACGGCCAGGGCCCGAAACCGCTTCACCGGTCGCAGGGAATCGGTCCCGTAGCGCTCCCAGGTGAATTCCTCTATGAGCTTCCCAATCGGCAGGGGAATGTTCCGCACGGAGAGCTTGGCCGCAGCCCCGTTCCGGGCAGACTCGGGAATCATGAGGGGTTCCATGTCCGAATCATCCCCGTGTCGAATCCGCCGCATGACTTCCCGGATTTCATCAGGGGTGGGCTCCCACGGAATCAGGAAACACCGTGAGAGGAACCCCATTTCCGCCAGGTAGGTTTGTTTCTTCGCCAGCGTCCCGTGGGTGATAGCTCCCAGGACCCCAAGGCGGGCCCCGCCAAATTCCTGGAGCGAGTGAACCGAAATGTTGCCCACCCCTTCTTCCATCGCCTGAATCAGGGTGCCAATCATGTTGTCCGCGGTCGATTGCTTCCGCATAAAAATCTTCTGGAATTCGGTGAAGACCAGGTGCGTAATCCGTCCCCGCTTCGCTTGCCGCAGCAACGGCATGAAGCCTTTCCACGTCAGGTCGGATTGATAGGAGAGGAAACCATTGGGAAGGAATCGTTCGATAAGTTCCGTCTTGCCGGTCCCTGGGCCACTTATCAGGATCAACGATACGGGCCGCGCATCGGGGATGCACCCGGTCAACACGCACAGATACAGAAGCTCACTCATGCGGTCCCACTGCCGGGTCGGGGTCGGAATCTCAACGGGAGCCAGGGTCACTTTCCGCGGTCGCCGTTTCGGGGTCACGGGAGAAACGACCGGAACGACTCGGGAACCTCATGCGGCCACGTCCGCCGTATCGCTTCCCCGACAGCCCGATACATCGACGCCATGCCGTCCTTGTGGCCTAACTGGTACCCCGCGTCCCTCGCCTCATACACTTCCCGCTCCCGCGTATTGATAAGGAGGGCCGCGAACAACACGACCCCAAGGGTCGCCCCGCACATCAGGCCCGCCAGGAAAAACCACCAGTGCATGGCCGCAAGGATACGACCCGCCCCCGAATTGCGCAAGAGGACCGAAAAGCCGAACGGCCTGAAAAGTCCCCCCAACCGGACGAACGGACTGAAAAGGCGAAACGGAAATCGTTTCCGGCAAAGTATACCATAGACGTTTATGCATGCGGATGTATAATTATCACAAAGATCACGCCTCGGGACGATTCGTTAGCCCGGGAGAATCCCCCAAAAGGCGAAACGGTCGAAAAGCAAAAGGAAAGGGGCAAACCAAAGGGGCACCCTCAAGGGTACCACGCAAGGGGGAAGGGGGGTAAATCCAGAGGGACCGGTCGGGGGTTTGTCAAGGGGTAAAAGTGGGGAGGGTGCCCAGGGTGGCGGTTTCGTCCTTTCGTGCCGTTCGACCTCTTGCGCGATTTCCCGCCCGGCCCCATATTGTTCCTACACCTGAACCGTGGGGGTTCCAATGAAAAACTATCACGACCGTTCGCCACTGTCCCTTCAGGGCTTAGAATGGGACACAATTTTAGTTGCACTCGCAAGACTGTACCGCGCTCGCATGGCTGCGGCCCGGAGAGCATCCACCGACCGGGCAGCAAGAGCGATGGAACTAGCGGACATTGCCGAAATCGGTAAAAAGATTCTCCGTGAATTTGAACCTGGAGTCATGAACGAAACAGTTCGACACTACTACCAGCGGGTCTTCAAACTTACCGATGCAGAAGTTACCCCGGTCTTGGCTCCCACAGCCGAGCGCAAGCCTGACCCACTGCCTACCCCCACGGTCGCCAGTGGTGAGGGGCCGGGACCTGTTCACTTTCCCAACGGCCACCTTTCGACCGTATGCGGGGTCGCCTTCAAGAATGCGAAGGGGCCTATTCTGCTCGCCAATGTCGCCACCCAAAATATTTCCGCGGTGACGTGCCCGGATTGCCTGACTTATTTGGCCGCGGTGGGGCACTAACATGCGGGTCCTTGTGGGGTGCGAATTTTCCGGGCGGGTCCGGGACGCCTTCCGGGCCCGGGGTCACAATGCGTGGTCGTGCGACCTCCTGCCGTCCGAACAACCGTCACCGTATCACATACAAAACGATCTATTCACGGTCCTGAAGTGGAGTGCCCCGTATCGGAAGCCACTTAACCCCAGCACGGATGAATATTTTTACCGGGCGTGGGACCTCCTGCTCTTTTTCTGGCCGTGTACCAACATGGCCGTCAGTGGGGCCCGGTGGTTTCACCTGAAGCAGGAACAACAGGCCGCCGACATTGAAGCGTTTCGACGCTTGGCGGAATGGCCAGGGATTCCTCGCACCGCGGGAGAAAATCCCATCGGGGTCCTGTCCACTCAATACCGGAAACCAGACCAGATCATCCAGCCGTGGCAATTCGGCCACGGCGAAGTGAAAGCCACGTGCCTCTGGCTTCGCAATCTGCCGTTTACTCCAGTCTACAAAGATCGTACAGGGACGACAGGCCCGGGTCCATCACGAAGCCCCGTCGCCGGATCGCTGGAAAACAGGAGTCGCACCCTCCCCGGCATTGCGGATGCGATGGCCACACAATGGGGGTCCCTATGACCGTGGCCGAGCTACAAGCGCAACTGGCCCGCTTCGACGGGAATATGTATGTCGGTATCGGGAACGAAAATGGGGCGGTTGCCGCGGCCCGGTCGGTCACGACCTATCAATGTTGGCCCGCTATCTTCACGAAGGAATACAAGGACACACCGAGCGACGCCCGGGCTACGGCGGTCGTGATTGTGATGGGCGCATGAGGTATTACTATTTTGCCCGGCCTGACCGGTTGCTCCTGGACCTGGATGGGCCCCGGGCCCTCGCTCGCTTCAAGGATGCGTATGCCTACCTGTTCGATACACACCACTTCCGCGGATGGACGCTGTACCGGTCCCACCAGTCGGGTCACTATCACGTGGTCGTGCGACTCAACGACACCTACTCCCCGGAACATCGGTCCTACCTCCAGGCGTTACTCGGGTCGGACCTGAAGCGGGAGCGCTACCATGCGCGGCGGTTTGTGCGGAACGTGCCGAACCCGATCATCCTGATTAGCTTTCGGAAGTATCGGAACCTGAAGGTAGATTTTTCCTGCGACTGTCCGCGGGTGTGGAAGGGCCGCCGCTTGCGGTCGTGCTACCATCTGCGGCGGGACGTGCAACCGGGGGACCGGCCCATATGAAGGTTCACATTGAAAAGCTCGACGCCCGCCACCCAACAACCGAGGTTACAACGATCTACGAACGATCCACCTTCGGAGAGATCACCGACGAATGGGCCGAAGAAATTGCGGACGTGATCCGGTTAGCCGTCGAAGGGCACGACTTTCCCGCGTTTTCGACAGCGAGTGAAATCGTCTACCTGGTGGTCGTTTGCCCATGACAACGACCACGCAACTGTTCATTGACCGGGACGCGCTCCAGGCCCCGTTCGACAAACCTCCCATTCTGGCCGTGTATCCTGATGGGAGCGAGGGCAGGGGATGGTCAGCGACGTGGGCGTGTCGGTCTCGACTGGTGTTTGATCCGTTTGCGAATCACCGGGCCCATGCGTGGGTGGAGGTCGATGGACCGGTGAATCTTCAGAATCGTAAAGGAGATTGGAACGAATGAAAGAAAAATATTTTTCGTTTCAGGATTACCGCATCCGATAGCCCAAGAAAAGGGGT
>Ga0065707_10001118_pt1 | contig 16958 bp, 14 predicted proteins | sample SwiRhicommuniRL3_FD_59094 | JGI IMG/M metagenome (GOLD analysis project Ga0065707, IMG submission 59094) | Switchgrass rhizosphere bacterial communities from Rose Lake, Michigan, USA - RL3 v2 (version 2) | ecosystem: Host-associated > Plants > Roots > Rhizosphere > Soil | place: East Lansing...
GCCATCAGCAGAATGGCGGCAAGGGCGAGACCACACAAACGACGAATCGTGAGCGTCATGGTTCCCCCTCTGTGAAAATCCGTGCACCGCTGACAGGTTCGCGTCAACGGCTCTGTGGAGCGTCTTGTACCACCAGCGCCGGTTGGCGTCAATCGTGGAAAGGCGGAATTTGGCGAGCCGAAGACTGGAGACGACTACCCGATAAAGAGCGCGTCTTCTTCGTCGGGATGCGTAGCGCCGCGGCGCGAGGAGCGGCGGAGTTCATGGATGGCGGCGAGNGCCGCTTTGATGCCGTTCAGGAACGCAAGCCCTTTTCCCGCAGGGCCNAGCAGCGTCGGCAAGGCCGCCATCACTTGCTCGGCGCGACGGGTCAGATCGGCAAACATCCTGTCCGCGCGCTCCACCTGGGCGGCCGCCAGCGTGGTCATGCGCGCCGCTTCGGACGTGATGGTCTGGAGGTTCGAGACGACGGGATTGAGATTCTGCTCGAGACGATCGGCCACCTGTCCGATGCGCCGCGCGGCGGACATTGCAAAAACGATCGCCGCGACCTGGATCACGGCCATCACGAGGACCGCGACGGCGATGATGCCCAGCCAGATGTCGGTCACGCGTCAGGCTCCGTCGCCGGACGGAACTGGCTGGCGGCGTTGACTACCTTCTCACGTCCCTCGCGCGCACGCTGCCCGATGTACCCGCGGGTTTCCTCACCGGTGGCTGGCGCGAAGAGCAACGCCACGGCCGCGCCCGCGACCGCACCGGCGACAAACGCGAGCAGCACGGCGCCGCCCCCGAGACTGTCGTTTTTTGCCATTGAAATCGCTCTAGAAGATGCTCACTCGGACGTTCAAATACTTTTTCGGATCAGCGCGAATATCCTTCACGAGATTGTGGACTTCGGTGATCGTGGTATTCATGTTCTCATACAACTGCTTGTCGTGCAGCAGCTGTCCGGCCGTCCCTTCGCCTTGATTGAGCGACGCGGCAAGCTTGTCCAAGCGATCCGCCATCGAATTCAGCCGGTTGTATAGCTCCGCATCGGTAATCAGCTTGCCGGCCGTCCCCTCGCCTTTACTGATCCGGCCGGTGATTGCATCCAGGTTGCTGGTCGCCGACGTTACTGATTTGCTCAAAGCGTCATTGTTCAGCAACTGGCCGAGACTGCCTTCGCCGTTACGGAGGCGCGCAGTGACCATCTGCAGATTCTCCAGCGACGCTTCCAGCGACCGCGCCGCCGCGGGATCGTTGACCAGGCGGCCAATGGTGCCGCGTCCGGAGTTGAGGCGGCGCGTCAACGTCTCGGCGGACTCGACGAATTCATTGAGCTCCTGGTACAACTTGTCGTCGGTCACCAGCTTGCCGAGGGTGCCGCGTCCCTGCCGCACGTCCTCCAGCAACGCGTTGGTCTGCTCCAGCGTACGCGTCCCCGCCTCCGCAGCGGCGGTCAGCGAACCGGGAGGAGGAATGCTCCGCACATATCCCCACTCCGGGACCGGTGTCCCCTGACTCTTGGCCGTAATGTCGACGGCAGCCTCTCCCAGCAGCGACACTGATCCCAGCGTAGCCGTCGATCGGTCCGTAATCCGCGGCTGCTGCTCCTTGTTCACCTGCATGGTGACCTCGACCCGGTCGCCGACGAAGGTCATCCCGGTCACCGACCCGACCTCCACGCCGGCGACGCGGACCGGCGCCCCTTCCTTCAATCCTTCGATGTCGGGAAAGACCGATTTGATGTTGTACCGCTGCCAGAAAAACCCGCCCTCGCCGCTGACCATGAAAATCACCGCGGCGGCGATGACGAGTGCGAAGACCGACACCAAACCGATCTTCAGTTCCGACCAGGCGAGTGAACGCGTGCGCGGCATTGCTTACATCCTTCTATGACAGGAACGTCTGAATGTAGGGGTCCTTCGAGCTGCGCAACTCCGCGGCATTCCCTTCGAAGGCAATCAACCCCTCCTTCAACATGATGAACTCGGCTTCGTCGCACTTTTCCGCATCGGCGGGAACGATGTCGATCCGGCTCGCGCGGCGAACCGCTTCGTGCGTGGCGACGAAGAAGGCATCGCGCAACTGGTGCGTCACCACGATGGAGCTCACGTTTTCCACATCACGCAGTTTGACGATCTCCTCGTCGATCGTCGTCGCGGTAATCGGATCGAGTCCCGTCGTCGCTTCGTCGTAGAGGAGCGTCGGCGGCTTGTACGCCATCGCTCGTGCGATCGCGACGCGGCGGCGCTGTCCGCCTGACAGTTCCGACGGCATCTTGTCGATGTGCTCGCTGAGCCGCACGAAACCGAGCACTTGCTGGACCCGTTGTCGCACCTCGTCCAGCGACGTGTCGGTCTCTTCGTACAGCTTGTATCCGACATTCTCGGCGACCGTGAGCGAATCGAACAGCGCGCCTTCCTGGAACACCATTCCCAGATTGGCCCGGACGTTCATCAGCTCCACCTCAGGCATCCTGCTGATCCGCGACCCATGCACCCATATCTCGCCGCTATCCGGCTTCAGCAGACCCAGAATCAATTTGAGAATGGTCGACTTCCCGGATCCGCTGGCCCCCAGGATGATTTTCGTGTGGCCGGGCAGCAGGGAGAAGCTGATGTCGCGGAGCACGACCTTGTCGTCGAAGGCGAGCGAGACTCGCTCGAAGACAATCGCGGGACGCTCGGCGGACGAGCGCCCGTCGAGGACCGGCGAATCATGGACTGCAACAGCCGCCATCAGTACAACAGCGTAATCATCAATCGTGTGACGAAGAAATCGACGGCAATCACGGCCACCGACGCCGCGACCACCGCATTGGTCGTCGAACGGCCGACGCCCTGAGTGCCGCCGGACGTTCGCAGGCCGACGTAGCAGCCGATCGTCACAATCACGTAGCCGAGAATGAACGGCTTGACAATGCCCATCCACGCGTCCTGCAGATACAGCGCTTCGGTGATCGACGTCCAATACAGACTCGACGCGACACGCAACTGATACACGGCGACGAGCCATCCGCCAAGCACGCCAACGGTGTCGGCGATCACCGTAAGGACAGGCGTCATGAACACGCCGGCGAGCACCCGCGGAATCACGAGCTTACGGACTGGGTCGGTCCCAAGCGCCCGCAACGCATTGATCTGATCGGTGACGACCATCGAACCTAGTTCCGCTGCAATGCCCGAACCGATCCGTCCGGCCAGCATCAGCCCCGTCAGCACCGGGCCAAGCTCCTTGATCATCGAGGCGCTCACCAGCCGCCCGACAAACGGCCGCGCCCCAAACTGATCGAGCGTGATACCACTCTGCAGCGCCAGCACCGCGCCGGTGAAAAAACCGGTGAGCAGGACCACGGTCAACGAGCCGATGCCTATCAGGTCCAGCTGCTCCACCACATCGTGGAAGTAGAACGGCCGCGAGAAGACGCCGCGAACCGTGGCGGACTGCAGGCGCATATACTCCTGCGCCTCGAAAATCGCGCTCTTCAACCAGCCTGTCAGCAGCGTCAGCACGCGTCAGCGGCCCGCCTGCAGGCTGGTCAGTCCCAGGTCGCGGGTACGGAGCGATTTCAACGTGTCGCGAATCGTCGCCGCGCGTTCGAAATCGAGGTTGGCGGCCGCGCTCTTCATCTCGTGTTCGAGACGCACGATCTCGGCGTCAAGCTCCGCCTGCGTCCGGAACATCTGCGCACCCTCGCGGGCCGGCGGTGTGACGTAATCGCGTTCGTAAACGCTCGACATCACATCCTCAATCGCGCGCACGACCGATTCCGGCGTGATGCCGTGCTCTTCGTTGTAGGCCGCCTGCAGCGCGCGTCGCCGTTCGGTTTCGGCGATTGCGGACTTCATCGAATCGGTCATCGTCTCTGCATACATGATGACCCGACCGTTGACATTTCGCGCCGCGCGTCCAGAGGTTTGAATCAGCGAGCCGCTTGACCGGAGGAATCCCTCCTTGTCGGCATCCAGGATGGCGACCAGCGACACTTCCGGCAGGTCGAGCCCCTCGCGCAGCAGGTTGATCCCGACAAGGACGTCGAAGGCGCCCCGCCGGAGATCGCGCAGGATTTCGATGCGTTCGAGCGTCTCGATGTCCGAGTGCAGATACCGCACCTTGACCCCGAGTTCCTGGTAATAGGTGGTCAGGTCTTCCGCCATCCGTTTGGTCAGCGTGGTGACGAGCACGCGCTCTTTGCGCTCGGCCCGCTCGCGGATTTCCTTCAGCAGATCGTCGACCTGCCCGCGAACCGGGCGGACGTCGATCGGCGGATCCATCAGGCCTGTCGGACGGATCACCTGCTCGACGACGACCCCACCCGCCTTCGACAGCTCGTAGGGACCCGGTGTCGCCGACACGCAGACCACTTGATGGACGCGCGCCTCCCACTCCGCGAAGTTCAACGGCCGGTTATCCAGCGCGGAGGGAAGCCGGAAGCCGTAAGCGACCAGGACCTCTTTGCGCGATCGGTCGCCGGCGTACATGCCGCGAATCTGAGGAATCGTCTGGTGACTTTCATCGACAATCACCAGCGCATCCTCCGGAAGATAGTCGAGAAGGGTTGGCGGTGGCTCACCGGGGGCGCGCCCGGTCAAATGGCGCGCGTAGTTCTCGATGCCGTGGCAGTACCCAATCTCCCGAATCATTTCGAGATCGAACATCGTGCGCTGGTGGAGCCGCTGGGCCTCGAGCAGCTTCCCTTCCGATTCGAGCAGGCCGCGATACCACGCGAGCTCCTCCTTGATCGTCTGCACCGCCTGCTTGGTTCGATCGCGAGACGTCACGAAGTGCGACTTGGGATAGACCGCAACCTTATCGAGACGACGAATCACCTTCCCGGTCAGCGCGTCGAACCACGCGAGCTCGTCCACCTCGTCGCCGAACAGGCCGATGCGGAGCGCGTGTTCTTCGTACGACGGGACGACCTCGACGATATCGCCACGGACACGGAAGGCGCCGCGGCCGAATTCCGTGTCGTTGCGTTCGTACTGGATTTCAACCAGCTTGCGCAGGATTTGGTCGCGCCCGATCCGCTGCCCCACCTCCAGCGGAAGCAGCATCCCGTAATACGCCTCCGGAGATCCGAGGCCGTAGATACATGAGACGCTCGCCACGATGATGACGTCGCGCCGTTCGAAGAGCGACCGCGTCGCCGACAGCCGCATCCGGTCGATCTCGTCGTTAATCGTCGCTTCCTTCTCGATGTACGAGTCCGTCGCCGGTACGTAGGCCTCAGGCTGGTAGTAGTCGTAGTAGCTGACGAAGTATTCGACCGCGTTCGCCGGAAAAAACCGTTTGAACTCCTGATAGAGCTGAGCGGCGAGCGTCTTGTTGTGCGCCATGACGAGGGTCGGCCGGTTTACGGCCGAAATCACCTGCGCCATCGTGAACGTCTTCCCGGAGCCGGTGACCCCGAGCAGAACCTGGTGCTGGTCACCACGGTTCAGCCCCTCGACGAGCTCCGGAATCGCGCGGACCTGATCGCCGCGAATCTCGAAATCGGTGACAAGGCTAAAGCGGTCNTACACGGAGGGCATGGAAATCCCTGATCGTACCACGTTGGAATGGGCGGCCGGGATCCGGGATCCGGGATCCNGGATCCGTCATGCAGTGTTACTTCGTCGTCTTCGCGGGCGGTTCCTGGTATGGAGCAAAGTAACCGCGGCGGGCGAGGATTTTGGAGCCTTTCAGGTCAGGCCGATTGACGCGGATCTCGACCTTCCGCCATGCGCCGTCCTGCTTCGTGTTGGTGGAGGCATAGGCGAGGCTGTACTGCGCACGAATCTGCGCGACCACCTTGTCGTAGGACGCCTCGATGTCCTTCATTGTCGTCGGAAAGAATGCCTGGCCGCCGGTGGCTTCGGCAATCTGCATCAGGTGCGCGCGCTCCTCGATGCGGCCGCGGGAGTGTTCCAGGAATCCGACGGAATAGACAGTCACATCCGAGGCGCGGATGAGCGTCATCAGATCGCCAAAGCTGATTGTGCTGTGCGTGTCGCCGCCGTCGGTGTAGAGGACGAGAATCTTTCGACCCTCGTCTTCGGAGGCGCCATCGAGGTAGACGCCCATCGCGTCGTAGAGAGCCGTCTCGCCGTCCGGCGTACGTCCGCGAATCCGTTCCACCATCCGCGGAAAATCCTTTTGGCCATATTTCGCGACGCGGACTTCCGTGTCGAAGTCCACGAGCGTCATGTCTTTCGCCTCGTTCAGCGTATTGAGAAATTTGATCGCGGCCGAACGCGACAGCTTGATGTCTTCGGTCATGCTGCCGCTCGTATCGAACAGCAAGCCGACGTGCATCTCAGGCCCGCTCTCGAGGTCGGCGCCGCGGGCGAAATACTTGAGCGTCTGCTTCTGCCCATCCTCGAGGATCTCGAAATCCTCGAGACTCAAGTTGGTGAGGTACTCACCCTTGCGGTCGACGACTGTCACACCGAACGTGGCCAGGTCGATGCCCGTCCGAAAGGTTGGCGTCTGCGCGCCAAGCCTGAGGGTGCCCAACGCGACGGTGGCCGCCACGATCAGGAACAGCGCGCGTTTCTGCATCGACAAGTCCAATCCTACACCTGCTTAGAACCGGCGATATACGGTAATGCGGGCAGTTTGCGTTCCATGGCCGCCCCCCGTGCGCGGAGCGCGGAAGCCGTAGCCCCACTCCACTGACAGCAACGTCCGGAACGGGCCCGCCGATTCGACGCCCGCGCCGACGCCGGGATACGTCCGCGCCGCCGAAGCCCAGCCAGGATCGTGCACATAGGCAGCGTCGGCAAACGCGTCGACGCGGACGCCACGTGTCGTCCACGCCGTCGCACTTCGGACGACTGCCCCACGGTCGTAACGGATCGATGCGGTCGGGTACCCGTGCAGCTGGTTCTCGAACGCGTCGAAGCCGTACCGGCTGAAGCGATCAAGATCGCGGCCACCCATCCATGACATTTCCAAACGCGAACTGACCGATTGACGCAAGGCAATCGTGCGGGTGATCCGCGCTCCGTAACGCTGATAATCGCGCGTGGCAGCATCGAATGTCCCCGGTAGCCCCCAGGGGCGCCACCGATGGCGCCGCACAGGATTCCACCATCCCCGCACGCTCCACGCACCACGATCGGCATCCAGCGCCAGCAATGCGCCGTGATCAACGACATCGGCGGGCACGCCGAACAGCGACGGAGTTCCCTCTGTTCGTTCGAGCGCCGTGATGGCCAGCGAATAATCTGCCGCCAGCCTCACTTGGGGCGTCAGAGGACGAAGAACGCCGACCGAGAGGTAGCCCGGCTGTTGCAGGAGGCTCTCGGAATACTGTTCGCGGCCGTTCCGAAACACACGATCGCTGTATTGCGCACCGATCGCGAAGAGCTTTCCGTGCGCCTGCCACTTCGTGCCTGCAATCGTCGGAATGGCCCATGACGCCTGCCCGAAGACGCCGCCAAAAAAGACATTGAGCTGGGTGCCGCGTCCGAAGAGATCAAGGTTGACGTAGCTGAGGCCGCCGAACGAGAGCGGCCGCGAAATGTTCGGATCCACGAGCACGCCGCCGATCAAACTGCGGACAGTGTGATTGCCGCGTGTCGCTACCGAACGCTCGCCGGTTCCGTGTCGCCTGACGAGGTAACGGAGCCCGTCGCCTGTCTCGCGCAGCATCACGTTGTCAGACGCGAACGCCTCCGCCAGGTGGCCAGCGAATGCGGGGCTGTTGACGTCGTAATGCCGCACCGCAAGCGTCCGGTGAATGGGGGTTCGAAAGCCAGCGCCCTCGTACGACTGGAAGATTTTCGTTTCGATAGGCAGCCACACGGTCGTGCCGTCCACTGGTACGGGGCCGAATTCGTCCACCTGTTCCGACGAGACGATGGCGCCATGGAGATCGCGCTGAACGGTCTCCAGACGCCGAAGGGTGAACTCCTTCGTGTCGATCCACGCGCGCCCTTTTGCCAGTCCGCGCCGAGCGGCGCCAGGCTCGAAGCGGACGACATAACATCGGCTGTCGCCCACTGACTCTTCGCCGGCGAGCGCGTATCGGTACGCTTCGTCCAGCCTGATCAGAAGCGGCGGCGTCGTGATGCGCTCGGCCTCTATCAGCGGGAGATCCGGAGCCGACGCGGCATCGCCACCGGCAATCGGCGCACCGTTCACGCGAATGCCGCGTTCCTCGATGTCGGTGCCGTCGGGGCCGCGAAAGATGGTTGTGTCCGCGGTGATGGTGACAGGGGCGGCGAAGTCCGGTACCTCGAACATCAATGTGCTTGACCCGGTGGCGATCGTCGTTTTGACGATCGCATCCTGCCGGCGTTGCTGCGCCTGATAGCGCGCAAGGATTTCACCGAGAGTCCGCTGCCTCGTCCCCGTCACTTCGACGAGCAGCGGCCGGCGCGCCGAGAAATCTTGAAGAACGCCCCAGGTCAGACGCACGACGGGAAGAAGAACCCGCTCGCCCCCCGGTGTAAGCGATGCGCGAATAAGATCTTCCACAGCGGGGTTGGAGGCGCTCGGCAAACGATTCCACGTCGATCCGATGACGGCATCGGCGTAAGGAATCACGCCCTCGAGCGTTACACCAGCAGCCGCGAAGGCTTCAGCATCGATCGCGATCTGGAGATCGGGATTGGCTGCACGGAGCTCAGTGATTCTGGTTCGAAGGTCGAAGACGACCTCGTCCATCCGTCGAGCTTGAGCCGGCGGCGAGATCAGAATTGCGACCCTCGCTCCGGCGGTCGATGCCGAGCGAATGAGACGGGCGGTCTTCGCGTCCACGACGTCGACGGTCACGAGAAGCTCTACGCCTTGGAGCGATCCCGGCGCGAAGGGCGGGATCGATTCCAGATCGGCAGCGTCGATGCCGATAACCAGGCAGGAGACACACGGCGCTCCACGAGCGGACGCATCAGCCGGCAACTGGGCGGCATCGGCCGGCCTCACGGCCAGTGCAGCCAGGGCGAGTCCTGCTATGGAGCGTATAATTTGAGGTTGGCGCCAGTGTCTAGGGTTCATCAGATCGAATGAGGTGCGTCGCCGTTTGTCAGACCGAGCTGCTCATCAGGATGCTCGATGAAGCACTGATGCCGAGCTTCGAGGTCGAATTCCTTGTCGAGAGCAAGCCGCTCGCACGCAAGCTCCACGACGCCCACCTGAACGTGTTGACGGGCGACCCCCGACGGACCGACACCTATCTGAAGGCCGACATCACCCCCGCAACCTGCGTCATCGTCGAGGAAACCGCCAAACGAAGCCTTCGCAAAATTCTGGAAGCCATTCGCGACGCAGGCGCCGCGCTGGTGTATGTCATCGGCATCGGCCGCGGTGACGCCCATAAGCATGAAGAAGAGCTGCGGACCATTTTCCCGGAAGTCAACTACCTTCCCATTGCGGAGCTGTTCGGCCAGCCTCTGTTGATCGAATTCAGCCGGTCGCTGACCCGTCTGAAGGTGCAGCAGTATCAGCGGTTCTTCAACGATGCGGACCGGGTCCTGATTCTCCTGCACAACGATCCGGACCCTGACGCGATGGCCAGCGGCCTTGCGTTGCGCAACGTGCTGCGCCGCACGAAGCAGACGGCGATGATTGGCGCGCAGCTCGGCGCGACGCGGCCGGAAAACCTGCGGATGCAGAATCTGCTCGATATCCATGTCGAGATCATCACGGCCGATCAACTCGCCGGCTTCGACCGCATCGCGATGGTTGACGTGCAGCCCCATTATTTCGGTCCGGAGTTTCACCGGGTCGATCTCGTTATCGATCATCACCCAGAGCAGCCAGGTTACAGCGCTGTCTTCAAGGATATCCGGCCGAACTACGGGTCCACGTCAACGATTCTGACCGAGCACTTGCGGGCCGTTGATGAGCACATCTCCGAGCGCACCGCGACGGCCATGCTCTATGCGATCAAGTCAGACACGCTGTTCTTCAACCGTCAGGCGAACCGTGTCGATCTCGAGGCGTTTTCATACCTGTATCCCCTTGCCGACGCGGCGATGATCCGGAAGATGGAGGGGGCGGAAATCACGACGGATCGCCTCGAGTACGTGCTCAAGGCAAAGCAGAACGGACGGATAGTCGAGCAGGTCTTCTGCTCGTTCGTCGGCACCTCGCCACGCGAGGATTTCATTCCCTACGTCGCTGATTTTTATCTCCAGCTCGAGGACGTGAAGTGGACGATCGTCGCGGGAATCGTCAACGATTCGCTGGTGATGTCGGTCCGCAATCTCGGTTACTCGCGCAATGCGGGCGAGTTCGTGCGCAAGTACTTTGCCGACATCGGCAGCGCCGGCGGCCACCGCTCGATGGCGAAGGCCGTCGTCCCGCTGCGCGCGTTCCGCGACAAGTTCGGCAATCTGCAGGCGGACGAGTTCACCGAAAAAGTCCTCACCCTGGCGCTCGAGTTCCTCCACGAGCACCAGCCTGCCGACAAGCGCCTCGTGAAGGCGTAGAGGGGGAACTTGTAGAGGCGGACCTTAAGGTCCGCCTCTACGATCCGGATCGGAAGAGCGCGAGGTCGATCGACTCACCCATCGCCTTGTAGCCGGCGTCATTCGGGTGCAGATGGTCGCCCGAGTCAAATGCCGGATTGAGCCTTGCCGGGGCTGACGGATCGCGCGCCACCATATCGAAGTCGATCACACCGTCGTATCCGCCGCTCGTTCGAATCCACTGATTCAGCGCTTTCCGCTTCGCCTCGCCTTCCGGCGAGAAGTAGGCCGCCCCTTCGTACGGCGTCAGCGTGGCGCCGTAGATCTTCAGACCTCGTTCGTGCGCCCGGTCGATCATCTGTTTGTGCGCAGCGATCAGGTCGTCGGCCGTGGCCACGATGCCGTTCTGCCCGCTGGTGCCGATATCGTTGATCCCTTCCATCACGATCACATGCGTGACACCAGGCAGAGCGAGTACGTCGCGGTCGAACCGTGCGAGAGCGTTGATGCCGGCGTTGCCACCGAACCCGACAGGCGCAACGCCCTCGCTGAGCACCCGGTTTCCGGCGATGGCGACGTTCATCACGGCAAAGGCGCCGCCTCGTGACGCGAGGCGCCGCGCCAGATGATCGGGCCAGCGGCTATTCGTGTCCGGCGTCGATCGGGTGCCGTCGGTGATGGAATCGCCGAACGCCGCCACAGCACCCGCACGCGCCGCCGCAACCACCTCCACTCGCGACAGCAGGAACCAGGATCTCGTGATCGCTGCACCCTGCAATGCGGATTCGCCCACGTGATTACCTGTGGCTGAAACGTAACTGGTCTGATTCGCACCATTGTGGAACGTAATCGGCGACGTCCCGCCGCCAAGATCTCCCGGTACAAACGCATCGATGGCGAGATCGGCGAACGCGGGGATGGAGAGTTCGACCGGGTCGCTCAAGATCATGCCACCCGCCGGAATACGGAAGGTGGCGCTTCCATTGACTGTCAGCTTGCGGATTGACGAGGCGACGATCGCAGACTCCTTGTCACGCAGCGCGATCGATGCGCCGCCAATATTGAGCGCCGCGGTGCCAAAGGTGTTCGCGAAGACCACGCGTGCACGGGTGCCCGCAACAGACGTGCGAACGATTTACCTCAATGTCTGGTTGTTCGGCGTGATGGGTGGCGGTCCCGGCGGCGCCGCCACAATCGGTGGCGCACCCGCGGTAGCGGTCGGCGCAGGCGCAGGCGGACCAGCCGGAGGCAGCATCGGTGCGCGGGCTACGACCGCGGTTGCCCATGTCGCCACCCAGTGATCGGTCGGCTTAGTCTGAGCGAGGGCGGACGTGACAGTCACCGCCAGGACGCCGAGTGTCATCAACATTCTTCGCATGGCGTTTCCCTCCACCTCGCGATGTGCCTCTACGGGCGGCGCTATTGTAGCGACGTCCGCGTCATCGCGCACGATCCAACGCCTCGGTGACGTCGCCGACGATGTCCTCGCGCGCTTCACATCCAACGCTGAAGCGGATGAATCCTTCGCTAACCGCGTCACCTGCCCAACGCGCCCGCCGTTCCGCCATCGAATGGACGCCACCAAAACTGGTTGCCTCACGGACCAATGTCAACGAACGCAGGAACGCCTCCGCGCGCGGGCGGGTGCCGAGATCGAAGCTGACAATGGTCCCGAAGGCGCGCATCTGACGACGGGCAATTTCATGGCCCGGGTGCGATGGCAGACCCGGATAGTGCACGGCGGCAATATCCGACCGCGCCGCCAGCGACTGCGCCAGGCACATCGCCGAGTCGCATTGCCGCGCGACCCGCAGCGGCAATGTGGGAAGCGACCGGTGCGCCAGCCACACTTCCATGGGGCCCGCGATGGCCCCATGCTGCATCCGCCACGTGCGAAGCGCATTCAGCTTCTCCTCGTCACGCGTCGCGACGTGCCCGAGAATCAGGTCGCTATGACCCGTGATGGCCTTCGCGTCGGATGCGACAACGAAGTCGGCGCCAAGCGCCAGCGGCTGCTGCAGGTACGGCGTCGCAGTCGTGTTATCAACCGATACCGCGATGCCTCGCGCGTGCGCGGCGTCCACCATCGAGGCGATATCACAGATGTCGAGCTGCGGATTGGTCGGCGTCTCCACCCACACCAGCTTCGAACCATCGAGCGCCGCAAGTTGCGCATTGCCGCGCGTTGGCACGAGCCGGACCTCAATCCCAATCCGCTCGAACCAGCCGGCCGCCAGTCGACGAATCGTGTAGTAACAGTCGGCGGCCAGCACGACCGCGTCGCCCGGCGCGAGCGTGGTTCCAAGGACCGCATCAACCGCGGCCATCCCGGATGAAAACACGACGGCGTCGCCGCCCTCGAGGATACGCAGCGCGTTTTCCCAGGCCGTCCACGTCGGGTTGTGAAAGCGGCCATAGGTCAGCGCGTTGTCCGCCGGCTCCCCCGGCGACGTATACGTCGAGGAAAACTGTGGCCCTGGCAGGAACGGCCCGGGTTCCGTTCGGGTCCGAAAACCCGCGTGAACGATTTCAGTATCGCGATGCATGCGCAATCCTGCGCGGCAGCTGCCGCGAACGGTTATGCGAGTGACGAGGGTTCGCGTGAATCGGCGCGTGCCAGCTGATCGCCGCTGGCGCCGACAACCGGGTCGATGAACTGATGGTAGGCGTCCTCATAGCCGCGCTCCATCAATTCGCCCGTCGAGTGGCGCCGGTCCGACGCTTCATCATATGCGCCGCTGACGTCGAAGGGACCGACCGGATTGTGCGCGGGACGGATCACGTAGCAGGAATCGAAGCGCAGCCGTGCCAGACTGACGGCGTCGTGGAGCGCCGCCGCTTCCGCCGCAGCGAGGAACTCACCGAGTCGGCTGCGGATGTCGAGACGCGGCGCCCGCAACCGATGCGGGGCGAATGCGGTTGGAACCGCGGTGACCACGACCAGTTGCGACACCGCCGCCGCGGCTAGTTCTTCGAATAGTCGAATGACCGCGCCCGGCCTGTCGCAGAGACGATGGGTTTCGCCACGCCAGAATCCGTCCGCGGCAAAGCTCACCAGCCGCGGTTCACATACGACTGGAGGAGTCAGCGCCGCCGCCAGGATGTCCAGTGCATGGTCGCGGCCGGCACCTGCCAGATCAACGGCCTCCGCACGGCGCTCGCATCCGGCGCGAGGCGCAATGAAATCACGCCGGTACGGCTCGCGGAGCAGTGCCGCCACGATGTCGGCGCGCGCATCGAGATCCGTCGCAACGATCATCAGCTCGCGAAACCCGGGTTGCCCCAGGCTGTCGGCAAGGATATCGGCGTAACGCCGGCCGGAATCCGGTGGCGGTTGCGGATCGCGGACGGCGCCACGAATCAGCTGCCAGATCGTTTGTGAGAAGACGCCAATGGCGTGCGTCGCCTCAAACGGCGCGCCCGCGACAACCCACCAGGGAATTCCCTTTGCGCGGCGTTTGCCCTGCCACTGTGACCTCGCTGAGCCGATAGCGACTGCAACTGAGGCGCTTGCGAGGATGACAACGGCGACGACCACCTGCGCCACCCGCCGAACCGATTCCACCGGCGGGGCCAATGCGATCAAAATCGTGGGAACAAGCAATGAGACGAACAGCGCGAGACAGGTCCACAGCACGATCCGCATCGCGGGCGTAAAGGCGTAAAGCGTTTGCGATTGCGGGGAGCGCCAGATGCCAGACGGCTCCCAGAGTCGTCCGCTGCCGTCAATGGCCGACAGCATTGCGCCCGCGGCACCGACGCCGTGGCCAGCGACCAGATCGATCCTGACGCCCGCCTCCTGCAGCGCCCGCAACACGCCCGCGTGATACGCGCCGTGCGCGCCGGTCCCGCAAAGCACGAGCGCGGTGCGGCGCGAGGGGGAATACTGCACTAGTCTGCGTCGTGAATGGTGCTGAGTTTGAGGACTTCGAACGTCTTGGTGCCGACGGGTGTGACGACCTTGACCTCGTCGCCTTCTTCCTTGTTCAGGATCGCGCGACCAATCGGCGAGGCAGTCGAAATCATTCCCTTTTCGGCATCCGCGTCTTCCGGCATCACGAGCTGGTAGATCTGCACAGCGCCGTCACCGTCGCGAAGATGGACCGTGGAACCGAAGCCGGCGCGATCGCGCGGAATCCGGTCGAGATTCATCAACTGGATCTCGCTCACCCGTCGTTTGAGCATCGAGATACGGGCATCGACGATGCCCTGGCGTTCCTTCGCCGCTTTGTACTCCGCGTTCTCACGCAGATCGCCGTGCTCGCGGGCCCGCTGGATCTCTTTCGGCAAATCGATTTTCAATTCGCGCTCGAGCGCGGCGATTTCGTCGGTGAATCGTTTCAGAATGCGGTCCTTCACGGCGAATTCGACTTTAACATACCGGTTAGTGGTTGGTGGTTAGTGGTTCGTCGTTGTTGATGAAACGAATTTCCAGTCGACAGAGTCCGATCGTTCGCGCGTACCGCCAGCTCGCGCGGGCGCCGGATCCGATCGGAGGCCGGCTGCTGCTCGACGGCGCGCATCTCGTGCGCGAAGCGCAAGCCGCCGCGCTTCCGTTCGAAAGCGTCGTGATCGCACAGTCACATCTGGATCGCGAGACGGAAGAACGTGCGCTCGCCCGTTCGCTGCTGCGCGCCGGAGTGGACGTGGCCACCGCTGGCGATCAGGTGTTTGCCGCCATAAGTCCCGTCCGCACGCCGAGCGGCATCGTCGCTATCGCACGCCGCCATGCCACCACGGTGCAGGCAATCCTCACGCAGGCACGCCTGTTCGTGATGGTGGTTGTCGACGTGCAGGATCCGGGCAATCTCGGCGCGCTGATGCGTATTTCGGAAGCCGGCGGTATCACGGGCATGATCGTCGCCGGCGATTCCGCAAATCCGTTTTCATGGAAAGCGGTGCGCGGCAGTATGGGAAGCGCACTGCGGCTCCCAGTCACGCGAGACCCATCGACGGACGCGGTGGTACAGGCGATCCAGAAGAGCCGGGCGAAGATGATCGCCGCCGTTCCCCACGATGGGCACGACCCCGATGCCGTGGATTGGTCCGGCCGCGTTGCGCTGCTGCTTGGCGGTGAAGGACACGGCCTCAGCGCCACCGTCATCGAGGCAACCGATGAGCGCGTCACGGTTCCGATGGAGCCGCCCGTGGAATCGTTAAATGTCGCGGCCACCGCCGCGATCCTGATCTACGCTGCCAGGCGATCGCGCCAATGACTAACGGCCTTTTCGACGACGAACCAGAACGATCCGCACGGTCCGAACGACCCGAACGACCTGGCACACCGTTAGCCGAACGAATGAGACCTCGCACGCTCGATGAAGTCGTCGGGCAGGACGAGATTCTGGCGCCTGGTAAGCCGCTGCGGGAGGCGATCGAGCGCGACGTCCTGCAGTCGATCATCCTCTGGGGACCACCCGGCACAGGGAAAACGACGCTCGCACGAATCATCGCGGAGATGACCAAGGCGGAGTTCGTGCCGTTTAGCGCTGTTCTGGCTGGAATCAAGGAGATTAAGGACGTCATGGCCGCTGCACAACTGCGACGCAGCGTCAGCGGCAGGCGGACGATCGTGTTCGTCGACGAGATTCACCGTTTCAACAAGGCGCAACAGGATGCGTTCCTGCCGCGGGTCGAATCGGGCGACATCGTCCTGATTGGAGCCACGACGGAGAACCCCTCGTTCGAGGTGATCGCGGCGCTGCTCTCCCGTTCCAAGGTGTTCGTTTTGCAGCCACTCGACGCTGCTGCGATCGAGGTCATCCTCCGTCGGGCGCTGGCTGACCGCGAACGCGGTCTCGGTGCGATGGATCTACGGGTCACTGATGATGCAGTGGGCGCCATCGCGCGATTTGCCAACGGTGACGCGAGGACCGCGCTCAATCTGCTGGAGTTTGCGTCGACATCCGCACCGAAGCATCCCGAAACCGGTGTCCGTCAGCTGGACTTGCCTCAGCTTGAGCAGTCGATTCACCGGCGCGCCCTCCTCTATGACAAGACCGGCGAAGAGCACTACAACCTGATCTCGGCGCTCCACAAGTCGATGCGCAACAGCGATCCTGATGCAGCCGTCTACTGGATTGCGCGGATGCTCGAGGCCGGCGAAGACCCGCTCTACATCGCACGGCGGATGATCCGTTTTGCGTCCGAGGACATCGGCAACGCGGATCCGCAGGCGCTGGTCGTCGCCGTTGCGGCGAAGGATGCGGCACATTTCATCGGCATGCCCGAAGGCAACAACGCTCTTGCCCAGGCGGCCATTTATCTCGCAACTGCCCCCAAAAGCAACGCGGTCTACACCGCGTACAACGATGCGGCGGCCGACGCGCACCGCGAAGCGGCCGAACCGGTGCCGCTCCACCTTCGGAATGCGCCGACCAAGCTGATGAAAGATCTGAACTACGGGAAGAATTATCAGTACGCGCACGAGGAACCGGACGCGATTGCAAACATGCAATGTCTGCCCCCTTCGCTCGCGGGCAGGAAGTACTACAACCCGACCGACCGAGGGTTCGAGAAGGAGATTAAACGGCGGCTGGACGGCTGGGAGAAGTTAAAAGAAACGCGCCG
>Ga0065707_10082317_pt1 | contig 16949 bp, 14 predicted proteins | sample SwiRhicommuniRL3_FD_59094 | JGI IMG/M metagenome (GOLD analysis project Ga0065707, IMG submission 59094) | Switchgrass rhizosphere bacterial communities from Rose Lake, Michigan, USA - RL3 v2 (version 2) | ecosystem: Host-associated > Plants > Roots > Rhizosphere > Soil | place: East Lansing...
AAGCCACTCTTTAACCTTCCGCCTGAGTCTCATCCATGGATTCGAAATGGACAAGGAGATCACAATTCGTTTTCGGCTTACCCGGGAGAATTCGCGAAGCATGTAAACCCGCTCCTCGGGAGGAAAGTGTGGCAGGAACCGGATTGAAAACACGGCGTCCACGGAACGATCGGCGAGAGCCAATCGCACGAAATCCATCCGGCCAAAATCGACCTGCCCGGCCCATCGCTCCGTCCGACGCCGCGCCACCTGGATCATCTCGCCAGAAATATCCGCTCCTAGCATTCTGAACCCCTTCGACAGATAGAGCGTCGACAATCGACCCGTGCCGCAAGGCGCGTCCATGACCGTCGAACCTGGCGGCAGGGTTTGAACAATACGCTCGAGCACCCGTCTCTCGCTCCACTGAAAAAGTTTTCCTGACAGGCTATTGAATCTCTTTTGATCGTAGGTTTCCGCGGTCTCGATGTCTTGATATTCCGTGCGTGGGTTGAAGGTCATGTTAAACTCCGATCTTTGCCAACGCAGCCATGGCATTTCGCTCGACCCAGAAATGAATAAGCTTAGAAGGCCGGCGTTTCACGATCTCCAAAGCGACGTCAGCAAATCCCATAGCTTGAAGAAACGTAAGGGTAAGCGGATCCACCGGTTCGTTGACAAAATAACCGGAAAGAAAGGCTTTTCGCATTCGAGCGACGGCGGACCACGGGACGATCCTCGTCAGCCGCAACCATATGAGCGAATTCAGGAAGCTTGCGATATCAAGATCGATCACATTCCTAAAAGCTGAACACACGTCCACCACGATCACTTGCTTCCCACCGAGCATAACATTATCAACCGTAAAGTCCCCGTGTACATTGCCCACGGGGCGAACATTCGTGACAGCTTGCCGCGTCAGCGGAACAATAAATGTTTGCAACCTGCGATAAAGGCTGTTCTGAAACCCTAATTCACATAGCTCGCGAAGAGTCAGGTCGAGGCCGGGCCAGTTCCCTTCGGAATTAAGCGGTGCAAGGTCCATGGTTTTTCCGATCTCATGATAGTATCTCAGCCACTGTCCGATTCGCGCGCAATCCGATTCCGCAATTCCTATTTGTCTTTCACGCCAGATCACACGCGGCAGAAGATGCATGAATGCCGTACCTGTTACTTCCTCCATGAGAAGCGCAGAGTTTTCCGCAAAGTAGTCAAGCGGGCGAGGAATCTTCCATTGATCATGAGCCTTGAAACTAGGCCAGATAGCCTTCATCGCCAAAAATTGCGCTTCGCCGGCGCCTGAGATTTTGAGGATCAGTTTCCTTTTGTCGCCGCGCTCGAATTCACCCGAAAGATAATAAATGTCCGAAAGCGTGCGGTGCGCTGAGCGGGTTACGGTTAAGGTCGTCAGCCGGCCGAGATCACGGAAATAACGCGGCATTCCGGTCTTTACCCTCTCCAAAATTTCGGAAGGAGGTCCGTTCCTCTCGGCAGATTTCACAATGATATGGGATTCTGCGACTGAAACGTTTTACTTCGAGAGATCTGTCCACTTGGATAAGCCAACTGCCCCTCACCTGAGGTGTGGACACTACGACACTGCTCTATGCGGACACGGCAGATCTATGTTAGCCGGCGCGTGAACCAACCGGCGCGGGCGCATCGGCGGCGCGGCCCCAGAATTGGAGCCGTGGGTCGACCGGCGCGGGAAAGGCGAACAATCCTTCTTTGACCGCAACAGCCTTTAAAAGAATGACAAAGCTAACCAGATGATAGAACAAATCCCAATACGATTGGCTCAAAAAAGCGCCGCTCACCGCATAGGCCATCAAACTCGCCTGGATCATCTCACAATAGTTCATCAACCAGGTGCCGTTTGGATGCCGCGCGGCGCGCCTGCGCATGGAACCAAGCGTCATGAAGGACGATACGATCAAACCAACAAAGAGAATAAAGCCCGGAAACCCGTGATCGGCGAGCACCGTTAAATAGATGCTGTGGGCGCTCTGCGCCCGTAGATAATCGTTCAGATAACGGGAAAAGATCGCATCATGAGGCAGAACCCAAAAGCCTCCGCCCAGCAATGGATTATCCAGCGCAAATTTCCATGCCACTTCCCAGGACTCAAGCCTCATCGATGCTGACCGATCTTGTTCGTAGGTTTGCAGCGTTTCCATGCGATCAAACCATTCCTGGGGTGGAAAATTCATCAGGAAGAAACCTAGAATTGCGATTGTTACGATTCCTATGACACGGCGCCGGGCGCGCATAAATAACATGATCAAGACAACCGGAAGTCCTAAAACAGCTCCCCTTGAATAGGTGAAAATGGTGGCAATAATACTAAATCCGAACATGACGTACATAAGGCGTCTGAGCCAGCGGCGAGGCTCTTCGCGCGCAAGAATCAAAAGGAATGGCAAAGTCATATTTAGAGCAAGGCCGATTTCGGTATTGCCGGCGATAAAAGTCCCTTCGGGTCCCAGGACCGCGCTGGTCCCGAGGGCGCCGGTTCTAAAGACCCATATGCCGCCTTTCAAGCCATAAAAACCGAGGGACAGCGCCAACACCAAAAAGAATTTACGCAGACGGTCCGCACGCTGAAAATACCAAAGCGGCACAAACGTAAAGAGCAATACCTTCGACACCTTTATAAGCTGCGGCCACGCCTCATCGGGATAAACGGCCGTAATGGTAGTAATCGTATATATTGCCCACAGTCCGATGAGCATCCATGTTTCGCGAAACATCGGCATCGTTCGTCGCTCCTTATCCGCCGATGTAAACATTCCGAGAATGGTAGCGATCGCGACAATCTGCGCGAATGGCAAGCCGCGGGCAAAACCCCAACAGAGCTTGTGCGGGTTCATGTAGCCGAGCCATGCAAAGACCAAAACTCCGAGCCATGGCTGCTTGAGACAAACCGGCAGGAGCCTAAGGACAATCAGCGTAACGGCGATATCGCGAAGTGGCATCTACCCCTTCAGAGCAGCTTCAACCAGCTGAGCTTGTCTGTCCCAGCCGTAGTTGCTGCGAACGAGTTCTAAAGCTTCTCGGCCCAAGCGCTGCCGCAAGGCCTGGTCCTTCAGGAGTCTGATAACCGCTCGTGAAAAGTCAGTGGCGGTCCGGGCAATCAGAATATTTTTTTCCGGCACCGCCGGCAGGCCTCCCAATGCGACCGGCGTGGCCACCACGGGCTTAGCCATCGCCCATGCCTGCAAAAGCTTGTTTTTGATCCCCGCGCCCTTTCTCATCGGACAGACAAAAACCGACGCCTTGTCCAGGTAAGTACGGACATCTTCGACATATCCGGTCACGATGATAGCGTCAGACGCCAGCGATCGTATCTCGGCGCCGGGATCTTTTCCGACGATGTAAAGTCTTGTCTCAGGTATTTCGGATTTAATTAAAGGAAAAATCTCGGCGCAAAAATAACGTACCGCATCGATGCTCGGCAAAAAACTCATGTTTCCTTCGAAGATCAGGCTGGGGTGTTCCTCCGGTAATCCCAACGGATGAAAATAGCCGAAGTCCACGCCGTTCGGGACGACGATAACACGCGCGCGCGGGCATATCCTGCGCAATACCCGAGCGTCCGGCTCGGACACGAGACAGCACCAGCGGGCGCGCGAGAAATACTTCCGCTCGAAAAGGAAAGTTACAAACAGACGCTTCACGTTTAGCGCAAATTGCCAAAACGAGCGTGAGTGTTTGATCTCCCGGGCTAGTTCCAGGACTCCATCATCCATGACGTCGATGAACGCGGGAACATCTTTGATCACAGAGGAATAAGGAATCATTCGCCAGCTAGGTATCCAGATCAAATCAAAGCCTCCGGCTTGGATCACCTTGTCCAGCAGCTCGCCGACACGCGGGTCGAGCGAATACATCTTTTCGGGGTCAAACGCGTTGATATATTTTGCGATTCCACGGGGCGGCGTTGGCTCGTCGACATCTTGCTCGGCAACCCGGTGAACCTTGTGAAAAATCGCCGTAACCGCGCTCGGAACCGGCGAATCATCGCCGTATGAAAGGAGATCGATCCGGTGGCGTAACGAGAGCTGCTTGGCAAGCTGGAAGACGCGTAGATCCTCTCCGTTATGCAACGGATAAGGGATGCGGCTAGCTAGAAAAAGTATCTTAATCGGCGGCTCCGTGAGCATCGATGATCTTCATCAGGAAATTAATAATACTGAGGCGGGATCAACCAATTACCATAAAATCATCCGGCTTACGCCGTGCCCGGGCATAAACCAGGAAGACCCTAATTTCTCTTTTCTATGGATTGATCTTTTTGATAAGGCAAACAGCCGCAAAATCCAATTTCGCATTGAAAGATTACGTTCAATTCTTCACCGCAGGACTCGCAGAAGTACCAAGAGAAATTCCGATCACGCCAGGGCCGCGACTGTTGCCGGTTCGGCAATCGTTTCCGCCCTCATAGAGGTGTGCGTTGATGCTCGTTAGATAGCCCCCCACATGGTTGCCGGCGCATGGCAACCCTACCGGAGTTTGGTCGCTCCAGTTCTGTGCGGCGATATCGTAGACTAAAATTCTGTCATTGGCCCATGCCACCAAAGAATTCGCCTTGCTGTCATAGGTGAGTACCGGCTGGTAACCCGATACCGGTGCATCTCGTAATTGAATCCAAGTCCTCTTCTTACTGTCGAACTTCCACAAAACTTTCCGGTTGACATAGGGACCGCCTGGTTGCTGAAACGTTCCGCCAAACAGGTAGAAATCCAACCCGACGGCCACCATACAATTCATGCATTGTGATCCGATGGGCGGCCGTTGGCCGCTAAATTCTACGATTCGATAAGGTTCCGGGCCTGGCGGATTGGGTTCGATAATCCATTGACCGTTAGTTGCATTGCCTTGAACTGAACCACCGAAAAGCATGCCCATATCTGCTTCGGCCGACCAGGCGGCTGACATCGTGGAAAGAAAAACCGTCCGGCCCCGGATCAAGCCGTTAAAAGCGCCGGAATCGTTTGTCGAGGTAGCAATCCAGCGTTTTTCGTGGAGACTGAATCGACCGCTTCTCAGCGCCCCAGGCAAGGTCTCAAGATGACTGCCGCCCCAGAGCCAGAATTCATCCAAACGGTCCACGTAAAACGACACATGGTTGTGCCTGACTTGCGGCCCGCCATTGGTGTAACCCTTGGGCCAGAGATAGGTCCATTTCGTACCGTCAAAAACCCTGATGGAGTTGTCACCCGTCGGGCCACCGGAGGAATCCCCAAAAACGACCAAGCGTCCCAGCTTATCGACAGGGGCTTGGGTAAATCCAAGACCATGCCCGCTCGGATCGGCTGGATAGGCCCTTGATAACGTGGCTGCGTGAAGCGTAAAGCACCATGAACAAAGGAGAAGAGAAAAAACCTGGAGCATAACCGTTGCGCGAGCGTTCATCATAATTGCCAGTTTCTCTGTAATTCCGTCCTTCACTGACCACAACCCCAGATACTCGAAGCAATCGTTGTCCGATTGCATTAGCAAGACAATCCCACGCAACGACTTTAAGATTAGGGATTTCCCGCCGCGTCACCACGACCGTTGCCATATCGATAGAGAAAGAAATGCTGCAAGCTCGGGTCGGTATCGCCGCTCTTTAAACCGCCGATTAAGAGCAACACATTTTGGCTTGGATCAAATACAGCGCTGTTTCCCCGGACGGCCAAACCTTCGGGCTGCCGCATGGAATCCTTTTCCCAGGAATTAGTATCTGGGTGATAAATATAGAGAGTGACGTGACCATCCAGGTTGGGCAAACGAGGCCACAGAAGGACTTTGTTCACTGAATCCCAGACCGGTATCGTAAAATCGACACCTGTTTGAGCCGGGAGAGCACCCATCGAGGTTATATTTAGACCGTCAAGATGAAAGCGCAGGAGACGTTGTCCTATAGGATCGATGACATAAACGTGCCGGTTCTCAAAGTCCGCCGCCATGTATTCTTTGTCGAGGTGCGCGTTGTTCAAGTATTGCCGCGTTCGGGAGTCGTGCGAAAGACTGACGGTTTTCCAGCGGCCGGATTGTATATCCAAAATATCGGCGAGCGAGCCTTGCCCGCCGTCTCGATGGAATTGAATCAATCGATCCGTTTTAGGATCGTATACCGCGAATTTCCCGCGCTCAGCGCTTCCTGTCGGTGCCGGTCGTATTTCCGGCGGCCGCGCCCACTTACGAGTCGCCGGGTCAAACTGCAGGACGTCCGGGATTAGTTTTACGCCTTCCGGGCACTTGTTCTGATGACCGTTCCATAAAAATCCCGGCAGGAGCCAAAACAGTTTTCGCCGATTATCGTAAGCCCATCCAACCTCGTCGGGATGATCCGGCTGCATCTCCCCTGCGGCGCCGCAGTAGGGATACTCGAGTGTCCAATTATTCGCCGCAATCGAATAAGAATAGAGCTCGTTACGCGCGGATGACATGGCGTTGGGGCCACCGTAATCGCCGCCCAAAAAATAAATGCGATCGTTGTCCAAATTATGAGCCAGGCGCATATGTTTACACCCGGTCGGACAAGGTCCCTTCCCCATAGCCGGCAGCGATCGAGCGATCCAGGTTCTAAGGGGAATCTTGATTCGATCTTTGCTCTCAACCACTGAGGACGCCGCGGCGAGCCGTTCACCGCCGGTAACGAACGGCGGCGATCCCGGAGCACCCGCGCCGCCGCAAAGCGGCAGAACGAATAAAAAGCCAAAAAAATAATACCGGCGCCTCAAACGACTCTCCATTAAAAAATTCTCGCCTCTTTACAATCCCAGTGCTCGTAGATAACTGCCGAGCGTCCGCTGCGCTGATTCGTGCCATGTAAATTTTTCAACCCGGTCAAAACCGCGCTGTTGCAGATCTCTTTTGATACCAGCATTTTGGAATATTTCTCTCATGGCATCGGCGATCGAAAGTGGATCAAGAGGATCAACGAGTAGGGCCGCCGTCCCGGCGACTTCCGGCATCGACGTCACGTTGGCGGTAATGACCGGCGCTCCCACCGCCATCGCCTCCAGAATCGGTAAACCGAACCCTTCATAGAGAGACACGTAAAGCAGCGCTTCCGATTTTGCCAGGAGTCGTGCAACGGTCGACTCCGGAACGTAGCTTAATTGAACGAGATACTTCGACAGATTCAATGCTTCAGCTATGGCGGCAAACTTACTTCGCGCGTGCTCGGGCACGCCCAATAGCACCAGCTGAACGTCCTTATTTACTTCATCGACAAAGCTCTTAAGCGCTTCCAAAAGCCGCGGCACATTTTTCCGCGGCGCATCGCCGCCCAGGGCGACAAAGTAGGGAGGGTGAATTCCATAAGACTGGCAAACCCGATTCCACTCGTCCGCACTTATTGGATTGTAAGAACTGACATCTGCCCCCCAATGCACGACATCGACTTTTTCTTCGGGAATTTTGAATTCCGAGAGCAGATCTTGTTTAGTGAATTGGGAAACAGCAATAACCCGACGCGCTTTGTCCACGCTACGCCCTAACGCTTTGCGAAAGCGGCTCGCCTCGGCCGCGGACCAGCCATCATCGATTCGGAGGGGGATCAGATCATGAACCGTCAAGACCACTGGGCACGAGGCAAAGGCAGGCGCTGTTTGGCTCGGACAATGAAGAAAGTTCGTCCGGTCCATCAGATTCGCCGCCGGTAAGCGGATCTGCTCCCAGGCGTTGAAGCGATCTCCTGGTATATCGATCCAGCGCAATCGCATCCCGTCGCCTGCAGATATTTGCCCCGGTCGGTTCGAGTAAAGGCTGATTTTCCAATCCGGCACCAGCGGGCCAAGGTGCTTGAACAGACTCCGCAAGGCCTTTCCAACCCCGCGGGGATTCGGGGCGAACATATCGCGGGCGTCTACACCTAGATGAATCAATGGACGGGGCAATAATTCTCGGCCAATCCGAACCTACTCAAGCACGCCGGCAAATTTGCCACCGTTGAAGCGGCTTGCCATCAATAAACGATTGTCGGTGCCGCTCATCGTGCAAGCTGTCGCTTCATTTGGCGCAAAGCGCGGGTCCAATCCGACGGCAACAAGGTCATCATGAAGTACCAAAGGGCTCTTTGACTAAACCTAGTTTTCAAACTTTTCGACAAATATTGGCGGCTCGAGAGCCTTTGACCTTCCGAAAAATCCACGTACCCTGCGGCCATATAGTAAGACGCCAATAGCTTTTTCGTTATGCTTCTTTCCCGCGCAGAAAGTGACATCCAATTCCCCAGACTTTCGAACATTTGTATATGAACGAGTGCATAGCGCCGACTGTCGGCGGAAGAGGCCAAGGTATCCTTTCGGACCCGACGCCGTACTAGCGCCTGATCGACGTAAGCGAAGGCAAAGTGCTTAGCCAAGCGCAGATACATCTGCGTATCTTCACAGATCTGTAGCGACTCGTCGAAGCCGCCGACCGTTTCCAAACATCGTCGCCGAACCATCGTGACGCTCGGCTTGGGAAACGCCTGATGTAAAAGAAACTCTTCCAACAACACCGGACTGACGAGCAGACACCACCCATTGCCGATTTGACGGGACGGATAACGTAACAACGCGGAATTCCGCTCATTGAATCCCCTGTTGTCACCGCCTTGCGTGTCACCGAAGAAGCTAAAGTCCGTAAAACAAACTCCGACTTCTGGATTGGCTTCGAACAATTCGACCTGGCGCGCGAGTTTTTCCGGCTGCCATACATCATCCGCGTCGAGATAGGCGATAAGATCGCCCTTGGACACGTGAAAAGCTTTATTTCGCGCCGCGGAGGCTCCTCGATTCTCACCCGCTAAATATCGGATTCGGTCCCTGTAGGGCAGTAAAACATTTTCAGTGTCATCCGTAGAACCGTCATTGACGACGATAATTTCAAAATTTCTATAGCTTTGACAAAGAACGCTTTCTACGGCCTTCGCCACATAGGGCCCGCAGTTATAAGCGGGAATAAGAACGCTCACCTGTGGTCGGCTATGAGAGAGTTTCGTCATTTCTTTAACCTGCGCGAGAGTCCTCGGCTAGGGAAAGATAAGCGCGCGCACACGCATCCCAACTGTATTTTTTCCGACACTGTGACTGGGCTGCGGCTCCCAAACGTTGTCGAAGCTCCGCATTTTGAACCAGGCGATCCAAAGTCTGGCTCATCTCGTCATGACGTTCACTGGCAACAAGATGTCCGGTCACGCCTTCTTCCAAGATTTCGTCGCTAGCCGTTCTGACCCTTTGCGAGTCGGGCTTTAGCGCAACGCTCGGAAGTCCTGCCGCCATCGCCTCGACCAAGGCATTGCCGAATGGTTCGTAAACCGATGGCAGAACGAAAATATCTGCGGCGGATAGAAACTCCTCGACATGATCGGAATGACCCAAAAATCTCGTCTGCATAGCCATCCCGAGCTGCTGTGCCTCTGTTTCCAATATAGGGCGTTCTTCACCTTCGCCCAAGATCGCCAGGATCACCTGGTCCTTGAGCCGCATCTGAGCGACAGCGCGCAGAAGAAACGAAACATTCTTCATGCGCACCAACCGGCCGCAAAAAATGATCACTATTTTACCAGGCTCGAAATGGAGCCGCGCCCTGGTTTCGCAGCGGGCCTTTGCATTGGCGTAACGTGCATAGTCCACGCCGTTGGGAATCACGTGCATTTTGTCTGGAGATACGTCGCACAACGTTTCCATCTCCCGCTTCATAAATCGGGATTTGATCACGATCGCGTCGCATGCCTTCCACGCGCGCCGCTCCATGAAATCGTTTTCCAAGACAAGCAACCGGCGCAGATAGCGGCGCTTGAAACCGAGTCCGTTGGATCTGTTGTCGCCCAACGCCCCGACCGCCGCGTCATGAGTCCTACGGCTTCCTTCAACCCGGTAAATCAGCGGTCGACGCGGATAGAGCTTCTTGACCGCCAAGGCAAACGAGTAGTCGATGCCGATAAACAGATCGAAAGACGAAATGATATCGTGGAGAGCCGGCAGAACGTAGCGCGTTTCGAGAAGCGGCCACACGGGCCAGAGCTTATCCGGCGCTTGCGCTGGGGCGACGCGCTGCACGGTGGTGCCGTTTACTTGCTCGCGAAAAGACCGACAACCTTTCGGCCCCCTGGATAGAATCACGGTCTCGTTTCCGAGCTGCTGCAGTGCGCTCACAATATAGTATGTGTTGATCGCACCCCCTCCGCCTTTCACCGGATCGGGATAGTGCTCGTTTTGCCAAAGAATTTTCACTGAAGTAAATATTCCATGACTGAGCCGAGGCCTAAACGAATTTTAGATCTCCGCCGAAAGAAAGGCATTTCCGCACGATCGAGCCAAAAACGGTGAGCAGAAACCGGGGACACCAGAGGCCTGCCAAGAATGAAAGGACAGGTGGGGACATCGGGTTACGGCCGAATAGCTTAACCAGGTAGCGGGCGGCCCATAATCGGTCTTCCTCGCGACCATAGTAATAAGCCTCCTGGGCGGTCCGGTAAAGCTTTGCTCTGAGGTGTTTGCGGAGCATAGAGCGGTGGTCGTTCGACGACTCACGCAACTGTTTTTTTAGAATCTCGATGACGTCTTCCGCCCAGTTTAAGTCCCTTAGACGCGCCTCTCCGGAAACGCTGCTAGATAGGTAGCGCCAGCGCGTCAGAGGTTCTCTGACTAAAGTTATGTCATGGGCGCAAGCGATTCTCAGATAGAGGTCATAGTCACTGCAGATCTTGAAACTTACGTCAGATAATCCCACACGATCGAGGATCGAGCGGGGTATCATAACTTGCGACGTCGTTGAAATAAAATTGCCGCTCAACAACTCCTGATAAAAACTTCCCGTGATCATTGTTTCCTCGCGATTCTTCCACAGTCGGGCGTAGGAAGAACCAAACAGGGTCGGCGAAAGAACACCGGATTCGGAAAATTTGATTCCATCTACGGCAATCAAGCCAGCGGTCGGATTCCTGCAAAAGGCATCGACCTGGACCGACAGTTTGTCCTTTTCCCAGATATCGTCGCCGTCGAGAAAAGCGAGCAATTGGCCCCGCGCATGGCGGATGCCGCTATTTCTAGCTGCCGCGACGCCCTGATTATCTTGGAAAATATACCGGAGTCGATCCTTAAAGGGGCCGATCTGTGCCGCCGTGTCATCGGTGGATCCGTCGTTTACGACAATCACCTCGGATGGCTCGTAGGTTTGCGCCAAAACGCTCTCGAGCGCCTCTGCTATAAAGGCAGCCTGATTGTAAGTCGTCACGATCGCGCTAACGGACGGTTTTGTGGGGCTACCCATCATAATGAATTCATGGCTCGAGACGCGATTGCCAAAATCAGATCCTCGCCTTCCCCGCCAGTCTTCGCGCTATCGGACCAAACGCGCCGGCGATAAATTGCGGGCAGCATAAGCCCGTGAGGCTCAGCAGCAACGGTATGGAAAACGGCCTCCACCGAAGCATGCTTAACAGAAATCGAGTTGCATAGACGCGGTTATGCCGTCTGCCGAAGTAGTACGCCGTGAGCGCCAATTCGTTTATGCGCCGGGCCATGTTGTCTCTGATCATTCTGGCGCGTGCGGGTGGTGCGCTCCGCAACTGTTTCGTCCAGATTTGGAAATCATCGTGAGCAAAACGAAAAATCCTTAGAATGTCGGGGCCTGAGCTGCTCGTCGGCGAGTAGCGCCAATAGGTCAACTTGTCCTTCAAAAATGTAACACGGTACTTGGACGCGATCCTCAGGTACAGATCGTAATCGCTTGACAGCCTGACGGCCTCATCCGAAGGACCAACGCTTTCGAGGATCTCCTTCGGGATCATGACCTGGGAAACTGTCATAATAAAATTTCGATTAAGGAACAGTTCATAGAATGAACCGGTAACCTGATTGTCCGTCTCTGAAAATATTTCTTTTGCCCTGTCTCCGAGAAGCGACGACCCTAGCGCCACGCTCCCGTCAAACATGACGCCCTCAACAACGATCAAACCGGATTCCGGATGTTCTCTTGCGGCGTTTACTTGAACCGTCAGCTTGTCTGGATGCCAGAGATCGTCCCCATCGAGCAGGGCCACCAGGGATCCGCGCGCATGTCGAACTCCGGTGTTGCGCGAACCGGCTACTCCTCGATTTGCCTGCCTGACAACGGTAATTTGATCGCCAAAGCGTGCCAGGAGCCGCGGTGTTTCATCCGTAGACCCGTCGTCGACGACAACGACTTCAAAATCCCTATAACTCTGTTCAAGAACCGAGCGAATCGTCTGCTCGATATAGCGAGACTGGTTATAGGTCGTTATCACGACGCTGACGTTAGGGGCCATCGTCATTTTGACTCGCTAGAGCAGCGAAGAGGAATCGGAGTCCTTGTGCAGAAGGTTACGATACAGCGGAATAATTTTGGCTTTAACGTGGTCCTCTATCCTGACAACGTCCGAGGTACTGGGTGTCAGCTTACGTAGTCGATAGGGATCCTCCACTAAACCTTGGATCAAACTTCTCAGATCCTTTGCGGAATTCGTGACGAAATGAAATCCGTCTCGGCCTTCCCGCACCAGCTCTTTCATACCACCGATGCCAGAGCAGATAACCGGCACGCCCGCCAGGAAAGCTTCCTGGATGGTTAGCGGAGAGTTCTCCACCCAAATCGAAGGGACAATCAAAGCATCCATCTGCTCAAAGGCGCCACCTTTTTCCTCATCTTCTAGAACTCCCCTGACGAAAACATTCGCTTGCGATACTACGCTTTCATAGTCAGCAAAAAACTGATTTCTGAAATCGCCGTAAATATGAAGGTCGGCGTTTTTTATCCCTCGAAAAGCCTCCAGCAGGAGATGAACGCCTTTATGGCGCGAGAGTGTTCCGACGTAAGCGAATTGCAGCCGACCGCGCCGTTCACTCCTGGCTCCGTAACGGTTGAACACAGATCCTTTAAAACCATAGCGGAGAAACATTACCTTTTCGCGCGGGAGGCCCCACTCAACCATGCGCTCGAGCAAAAACTGGCTGGGAGATATCCAAGCGTCGACAAAATTCATCATTTCTCTCATCGCTGAGTCGCGGCTTTTCATTCGACCATGGGCGAACGGAAGCTCCATCATGCTCCAAAGCGCAAGCTTCACGAACGATTTCAAGGAATTTAGGGGGTTTCTCTTTCCATGGTTTCGGTACAGCGGATATTTCGTATAAAGCTCGCGGCAACAGAGCGCGCATTTCATCGGCCCCGCCGACTCACAGCGCTGTTCTCTGCTGTCCAAAAGCGTAAAGCGGGCACAACGAAGCCAATAGTCATGCAACGTAAAGACAACGGGCTTGTTCTGCGCCTTGGCAATTTTAGGAATATTGACCGAAAGTCGGAAGAGGTGGTTGACATGAACAATATCCGGTTGGAACCGGCGGAGGCAATTCGAAAACATTTCGTCGGTCCAGGCATCTTCCTCGTGAAACAATCCTTCGTTATTATCGAGAGGCCGGTTCAAAATCGTACAAGAAATTTCTTCGAAACAGGCACGCTCTACATAACTCTCGGTTCCCTTCCGGGCGAACAATACCTCGACCTCAATACCATTATTTTGTAATTCTTCCGCTAAATAGAAGGTATAGATCTCGCTTCCCGCGCGCACATAAGGGAGGAAGTTACTATGTACCAATAAGACCTTCATTCGATATGATGATAGACCTCTTGTTGCTCGGCGGCCTCATTGATCTCTAAGTTGACCATTTCTAAATATGACCTGGTTTGTTCCCCGGTAAGTCTCGTTCGGCTGGGCAGCCTCTAATTCAGCAGCAAGTCCAGGGAACGCGCAAGCGATAACACTTGCTAAACAGGGACTTCGACTATGACGCTCGCCAAACTTGACGACAGAAATTGGCAACTCGTTTTTGTATTGTCCATGGGACAAATTTTCTAAAGGGTCGACTATTCAACAAAAGAGAGATTCTTCTTGACCAGTAGATCGTTCTCATTTGCGCCCTCTTGTTGGCCAGCAAAGCTCTGACCTCGGGGCTATCACGAAACAACTTTAACTGGCTATTAATCGCATTTCGAAAGCCACGCCACATCTTGATCTCGTCGCGGGCGAGCGAATTCTCATGAATTCTATAAACGACAGATTTTTGAGCCTGGTGCTTCACAATGGGATCAGTCGCAAAAATCCGCATCCAACAATCCCAATCCTCGTGATTGGGAAGTTTTTCATTAAACTCGATGCGGTGATTGAAGAAAAGCCGAGCATCAAACAGAAAACAGTGCGCCGGGATGCTGAAGTCAGTCTCCCATCTTGAAGCGATGTCGAGCAAAGGCCTCTTCAGTCTAAATCGGGGTTCGCACAACGGGTCGGATATAAGATTGTGCAAGCCTGCTCCTTTGGTTTTATAGTAATCACAATAGGCCAGAGCCTGAGCGGTTGTAGACCCGAGTAATTCCATTTGAGCCGCTATCTTTTCGGGAAGAATGACATCGTCGGCGTCGAGAAACTGAATAAACTTACCTCTACACTCGTGAAGACCTCGATTGCGCGCAGCCGCCAAGCCTTTGTTACGCTGCTCGAAATAACTAATCCGATTATCCATTCTTAAGAATCGCCCAGCAACGTCTTTTGTAGAATCGGTGGAGCCGTCGTTGACGATGATGCATTCCCAATCTCGAAATGTTTGGTCAATAATACTTTGTACCGCCTCGCCCAAGAAGTGCCCCTGATTGTAGCATGGGATAATTACGGAAACCTGCGGCGTGATTGACTGAGCAGTCGAGGGTTCGTCTCTAGGATTCGGTCGGACCATGGCATCTTCTAAACCGATTATAGGAAAACCAAAATCGGAGAGTGTCTAATTTTCCTGGTCGCTATTCTTTTTTCGGATGAAAACCTGTCCATGGGTAACCATCATGCTTTCGAATTGAGGCATGCGCAATGGCTTGACGCCATGCGCCGGGTGCGTGATGTCCTCCATGCCGCACTCATCGATCAATTCCTTTACAAACCCAACCATGCCATACGAATGACTGATGAGCTTGTGTTGCTCCTTATCACTCCCGGCGGTTCGATTCTTCGGTAGAAAAAAGTCTTTTATTCCAGTTAAAAACGAAAACCCATTTTGTTTGGGCGGCGGGGGTGGAGTATAGCATTTTCCGTCAGGCCAGCTATCCCAATATCCCGTTCCCCAATCTTCGATGACAAAAAGCCCTCCGCATTTGAGATGGTTTTCAAACAGATGCCAGAATGTGATACGGGAAAGTTCCGCGATATGCGAGGCATCGTCAATAATGATATCAAATCCGCTCGGTGCGACTTCCTGGGCAATACGACTCAGGACTTTCTTGTCTTGTTGCAGTCCCTGAAACACGCGCACTCGCCCGCTGTCGTCCGGCACCGTCACCGCCTCGGCATCGAGGCCCGCGATCACTCCGCGCGCAAAGTAATCTCTCCACATAAGCAGCGATCCGCCTTGCCGAACTCCGAGCTCTAGCAATTTAATCGGATGGTCGGCAAGCGACCGAAAATAGATTTCATAGTTATCGAGGTAGCGCTGTGATTTATCCGTAGGATACGCGCCGGCCAAAAGCGTTGGCATTGTGTTTCTTCCAGGTCGTCGGTTGGTTTTACTACCTGCTTTGACGCAGGTACTCCCACCCGCGGCGTAAGTGCCCGTACACTGATTTTCTCACGCGGTGCGGAGCCACTACTAGCGCCTGAAGCTCCAATTTTACGCCCCTCAGGCGCGCGCCGTTCTTGAAATCCTGCCGGGCGCTCAATTTGTAGAGCCGCGCTAAAATGTCTTTCGGCATAAAATCTTTGAAACTCGCCGCATCCTCGTTTGCCATGATACGGCTCGCGATGGCTGATAGTTGATCCTCCGAACAGACTTCCGCCAGAGCGGTAAACGCTTCGCTCATCGCGAGGCCCATCGTTCGGCGCGGAACTCCCAGCGAATGCAAAAGATCGGCGCTTATGCTCTCTATGTGATCGAAAGGATCTGAGCCGTTTTGAAGCCGGCATTGGGCGGCGAACAGGGCTCCTACCGCCGAGAGCACCTGCTGCGCGAGATGCCGGCCGGACACTTGGTTAGGATGAAGGCGATAATAGAGCACCGGAACCGTGAGGTTGGCAACCTCGTATTTCTCAGCCATCCTAAGCCATAGATCGTATTCCTCCGCGTGCAGAAAGGCCCGCCGATAGCCGCCCAATTCGAAAAAGGCCGCCTTCTTGAACATTACAGTGGGGTGGGCGAAACAGTTGCCGTGCTGAAGATGTTCGCGGATGGCTAAGCTGGTTGTGGGAAAACTCAGGGTGCGCAGGTGTTGGCCCGTCTCATCCACTTCCGATATGCCGCCGCCAAGCAACGCCACCGCCGGTTGTCTTGTCAGAAACTCCAACTGTTTCTCGAACCGATCAGGGAAGGCCACGTCGTCGGCATCCATCCGCGCGATATATTCCCCGCGCGCCAGCTCGCATCCCTTATTCAGCGAGCTGATGAGTCCGAGGTTGGCTTGATGATACACACGAATCCGCCCATCGGTACTGGCATATTCAGCAAGGATATCCCGGGTGCCGTCAGTGGAGCCATCATTAATGATAATGAACTCAAAATCCTCGAGGGTCTGCTGCAGAATGCTCTCGACCGCTTGTGAGAGCCAGCGCTCGCCGTTGAGCACCGACATAACCACGCTGATCAGAGGGTGGGACACGATTTTAAGCGGTCAGTAAGAAAAGTTCCAAAAAACGGCGAACGGCTGCGCTTCTACCATCTTCGGTAGTGCATGCGCACCTGCGTGGTCTGGCCCGGACCGATCGTGCCTAGGGGCCAGCGCAGCTTGGCGACCAGAGGACCTTGCGCGGGCGTGCCGATCGAATCGGCGTTGCAGTCAATGGTTTCCGATCGCTCCACCGATTGAACCACAGGCTCCACCGGCGTGAAACCCGTGATGCCTTGCATCAAGATTCCATGGTGGCTGCTCGGGGAGTCACTCTCAACCCACGCGATCACTCCGTCACGCGTGCGTGCAAATTGATTTGCGACCGGCTG